>SESG01013651.1_pt1 | contig 16351 bp, 18 predicted proteins | sample 3171421 | NCBI WGS metagenome assembly SESG01 (sample SAMN10866946, study PRJNA518727) | freshwater metagenome | biome: subpolar coniferous forest; feature: holomictic lake; material: water; isolation source: holomictic Lake 227, 6 m and 8 m depth | place: Canada: near Kenora, Ontario | collected... | reverse complement strand
AACCACGTCACCGGTACCGATGTCGTCGAGCAGCTGTCGCAGTTGCTCTCGATCGGACCTGGCGCCGCTGGCCGTCTCGCGGTAGACGGTGACGGCGCCAGCATCGGTCAGTACGGCGACCTGTGCGGCCACCGACTGCCCATCCGTTGAGACTCTGGCATAGCCGACAACGGCCACGGCAACACCTCAATATGATCCTGACTTATGAAAGACCCTAACCCCTTGTTGTTGCAGTGTCAATGTGATGTTTCATAAGCCTTAAGTTTTGAACCAAGGCTTTCTATAGGGTGACGCTCAAGGCAATGTTTCCTTGCGACCGTGAGTTCCACTGGTGCGCCTCAGGGATTTGCGGCATGCTCGGCGGTGCTCAGGGCTCACATCCCAAAGATCGAGGTGTCAAATGGTCCGGATCGCTGTCTCCATCATCGCCGCGGCATTGTTAAGCGGGTGTGCGAACAACCAAAAAGCCGCTGAAAGTATTGATAGTAATTATAAGACCGTGCTAACACCACCTCCAGGACTAGCACGCGTATATGTGTTTTCTCCGATGAAGCCAACGATGCTAATGAGCTTCACTGCCAATGGCAGTGTTTATGTTGGCGCGTCCGAAGCAACATCATTCAAAGCTGGAGAAACATCAGCGTTTCGGTTTGTCGCTTTTGATGCAAGACCAGGAAACTTATACATTAAGTGGTCATCAGGTGGTGGCGAAGCGACATCACAGGCAAAGACATTTCAGCTAACGTCCGGGCAAACGCTGCTACTTCAGCCAATGAATACGGCCAGTTCACTAAACTCCGTGCCTATGCTCGGTCTTGTAGGCGCGTTAGCCAACGCTGCAATTGCCGCCGGAACGACACCCGAAGGCAACTTCACATACCTGACAGTTGAACAAGCGCAAGACCTTATGAAGGACAAGTCAGTTGTATCTATTCTTCCAGAGGCGAGTTCCTATGTTCAGCAGGGTGTTGCAGCCAACGCAAGTTCAGGAAAGCTCAATCTTACAAAGCAAACAGAATCAATCGAGAGCGAAAGAGTCGGTGTACAGCCGTCGCAAGTGGATACCTCCGGGAGTTCAGAATCTCAGTTGACCCAATTAAAGCGTCTGAAGGACAAAGGTCTCATAACAAAAGCAGACTATGACGAAAAAAAGAAGCAGATACTTGAGCGGATAAACTAGTCTCCTGCTGACAGAGTGGTCTGACTGGGGTATGCAGTGGAATGGTGTGGATCAGCGACCGCTCATGCAAATGCCTGCCGCCTAGTTACGTCATAACTGGTGGATATTCAAAAGCGTCTGACAACACTCTGTAACAAAGGCAACGATGACTCGCCATTCCTAGTCCTTAGTATGATATGCTAATCCACCGATTATCGTATTTGCTTAAATTAGCAAGAGGAGGCCGGCATGATTCCACGAACATTATTTGCCGTCTTGGTATCTACATTTTTGGTTACACCAGCCTACGCTGAAGCCGATAACCAAATTGATATGGTTCGACCCTCTGCTCAATTGCTGTTGAAAGCACTAAATACAGCATTAGGAAGCTGGTTGATGTCTATCCCATTTGACTGGGCGCCATATGGTCAGAGACGTGAAGTAAAAATTGCATTTTCGATGTCTTACTCTAATACTGATATCGAGTTGCATTCTGTGTTTTTTCAAACCAGAGAGATTGGGAGCAACTGCCACGCTTGTCTTGCAAATGTTGGATCAATAATATTCAAGCGCGTTGACGGGCATATTTATTTCATTAAGCACCAGTTGTTACTGCTAAAAGCGGGTGTTTGGGGGAATTATAATAAATTCGATCGAGACTTAACGATTTCGTCAAAAGACGGGCACGTTACAATGTTGGTTATCGGCAAAGATGGTCAGGGTGGGATTGATGGATCATTCGCCGATATTCTTATTTTTAGTGGAAGACAATGGGAGTACGCCGGTCGGATTGATGTTGCTGGAAGCGACTGCGGGCGTTATGACGACTGCTATGAATATAAGGGAGAGCCGCACTTAATTCAAACAGACTCGGACTATCCCGATATTCTTATAACAATGAAAGGTACAATGAGAGAGCAGGATCACGACAGGACTTCCCCATTACGCCCGGTTAGTGACTGTTATTACTCATTTCGAGGGAATGGATATCATCTAACTGGAGGTGTTGGGTGCGGGTCGGACTTAAAGAGGGTCACCGTCATCGGGCGGGCCGCGCCAGCCAAAGACCCCGTTTCCTTGCTTTCTGAGGAGTCTCCTGGGCCGAAAGTTGATGCCGCTATCCGCAGGATATACAGATTCAAGTAGAATAAGTTCTACACAACACTTATACTCCAACCAACATCAAGGATAAACCCATGTATTCAGTGATGATGCTGCTTCAGTATGTACACATAAAATTATTTCAGGTGGAGCACGAGATTTGTGTGGCAGCTAACGTTAAGATTACAATTGTTTAATAATAGAGCAGAATAATTTTGTCGTGAGGCATACTATTTCACTGTTTAGGCCAACCACAATGAAAAGCATGAGAAAATTCAATGAGAGTGGTATTGCAATATTACTTTTGCTATTAAGTGCCTTTGCGATAGCGGTTTGGCCAGAAAGTGCCTTATCACAATTCAATGATTTTGGAATTATCAGAATCTTATCGGGTGATATATTAACAAGGCCATCAAAACACAGTATTTGGAATGACACTTATTTTAATCCTGGAACGCTTGAGTTGGAAAATGGAAAGGGCACGCTAATAATTATGAATTCAGGGCCAAATATTACTGTGTTCCGTGTGAGCGATGGGCACCAGTATACAACACTACAAACACAGTTAGGCGCTGCTCTTGATGAGTATGGCAATATTTCTGGCAACTGCTATACTGAGGCGCTTGAATTTAGATTTAAGGAAGACAAAGGCCCAACATTAATCATTGCCGCACATTGCGAGTGGGGCTACACTATCGTAAACACATTCAACCTAATCAATGGATTGTGGTATATTGGAAACAGATATCAGGGAAGGGGATATGTGATATTGAGTTATTCGGGCATCAAGGTTAATGAAGAACTTGAAAATGACGATAGGACTCTAGCTGCGATCAAACGCATCGATAGGTTCAAGTAATCTACAAATCATTTGACCGATAGTACTGCTGGGATTGATGCTCGGAAAGTGTGACGACGGGTCGGCGGCGGACAAAATGCCGCAGCCACTTCGCAACTTTTTAAATATGGCTGATGGCGATTAGGTGGTATACGCAATCGCGTTTGTTGTAGCCATATAATGCTTTCGTATTTTTCCCGAGCTACCCCACCATGATTAAAAGAAGGGATATATCATGAGTACGTATTGGAGATTATGATGAAAATGATTGATTGGACTATTAATTATGACCGTGGGACGGCCACATGTCTTTATGGAACGATGGCATTCTATAAGTTGTCCGAAGAGAACTCTTATAGCATTGCATCTTTTACACCATCTGTCGATGGTGACCGAACAGAAGCAGAATTATCTAACTCACTGATGGCCTGTTTGTAGAAGCGCACGATAGTCAAGGACGTGGAATAGACGTTCCATAACGTCCAGACTATGACATCTGTGGTTGTAACCAACAGCCTTTCCATATAACGACTTTGGCGACAGGTTAGAGCGAGAACTAATGGGATGTGCTATGTTCGATAGAACCCCTCCTTTTCCAAAAGGAGGAGCATCACGTCAGCCGCTGCGGCAGCCTCGCCCTGCTGGGCTTCGAGCTTGTCCCAGCCCAACTCCACCACCTCCGCCATGTAATCCCACGCCTTGGCGAAAGGGCTTTCAGCACCGATAACGATCACGTCGCGCTCAGCGAGGTCGGCGGTCAGCCGGGCGATGCTCAGATACTGAATCCCTATCAGCTTGGTCGACAGGACGGTCAGGACCTCGGTGCTGACCCGCTTCGCCTGCCGCATCAGCTTCGGCACCCGATCCGGGGCGATGTCAGCGACCGCTTCCCGCATCGCCGACTCCAGTTGCTCGCGCACCGGGTCGAGAACAGCACCGTCCTCGCCCATGATCGCCCGCATGCTCAGCACCACCACCGACATCATGGCCGGGATCAATAGGCGTTCAAGGATTTGGCGGTCGGTGACGAACACTGTCTCGCTCAGGGGCTCAGCTTGGGTTCCAAGACATACCGCTTTTTCGGTATCCGAGGATAGGCGGCCGGTGGTGAGGGCTACAATGTCGATTTGGCTGGATAATACTAGGATAATTGGATAATATAATATTATTATCTCTGAGGAGGTCCTATCGATGACCACCGCCACCCTTGTGACCCCGGAAACCGTAGCCCAGGCAGCGGAGGCTATCGCCGCCAGCGACCAGCGGCCAACCGTCCAGCGGATCAGGGACCACCTCGGTGGAGGCAGCCCGAACGCGATCCTCAGCTACCTCACTACGTGGAAGGATGCCCAACGCGGCAGCCGCGCCAAGGCGGAGCAGCCGCAGCAGCCGAAGCCGGAGCCCCCGCCCTCTGACGCCCCCGCGCAGCTTGCCAGCCTCCATCGGGTAGCGAGGGCGATGGATGAGATGACATCGGCGATCCGGTCGGTCGAGCAGGCGATCTGCGCCGATCTCAGCGACATCGTGACTGCCGAGCGAGCCGCCGCCGCCGCCCAGGTCCAGACACTGACAACCGCCGCCCAGCAGCGCGCCGAGACTGACGCCGCAGTGCATGCGCTGGCGATGAAGATGGTTCAGGAGACCGCCGCCGCCGATCTCGACGATGCCCGAGCCCAGAGCAAGGAATTAGCGGAGGCTAACACTAAGCATGAGGATGAGGCTGCCCAGGCTGCCCAGACCATCGCCGACCTCCGCGGCAGGCTGGCGGAGGCAGAGCGGCTTGCGACAACACTTACCGAGCGGCTCTCCCATGTCGAGCGCGCCGTCGAGCGCGCCTCTGCCGACGCCGAGAGAGCCGCTGCCGCAGCGGCCCAGGCGACTGTCGAAAGGGAGTCCGCCCAAGCAGCAGCGATCCAAGCGGAGCGGGGGCGGATCGTGGCAGAGACGAGGGCGGGAGATGCCATCGCCGCCGCTGAGCGGGATCGGATTGAGCGGGACGAGGCTCGGGAGACGGCTGCGGGGATTGCAGCGGAACGGGACTCCGCCATCTCCGAATCCCACAGGCTCGGCAGTGATCTGGGGGTCTGCAGGGAGAGCCTGAAGGCATCCCAGGACCGTGCTGCCGAGGCGGAGACACGGGCTGCGGCCAGCGAAGGTCGAGCGGGCGAGCAGCAGCGGCAGATCGAGTCACTGACTCGCCAGATCGAGACCCTGCAGAACAAGATTGCCCAGTCGCCGGTGGTGGCGACGCCTGTACAGGCGGGGACGACGACCCGGAAAGTCGGTAGCCCGGCAACCAAGGTAAACTGACATCGGACGACGAGGCCATGACCTACCTGGGGAGAAAATCATGAGCGACAAATCGACCACGCCGACGAAGCCGGCGCCGCCGACCGGGCCAGCCCCCTTCCGGCCCCGGATGCTCACCGAGACGGAGATCGAGGCCCTGAAGGAGAAGCAGAGGGAAATGAGCGCGCTTTGGCCGGACGTGAAGTACCTGCCATAAGCTCGCGCAAACGTCTCAACCCGTCTGCAAAAACCGATTCGTTCGATTGTGTTATTTATCTCCCAACACAACCAAAGATTGGAGCTATTTCACCGCCCCGCGCCCGCAGGCCCCGGACCCGCTCCGATTCCTCCGGCGACCGAAACCGAAACGGCGGCAAAGGAGATCGTAGTACCTTTTTTAGAGTAATGCAGTCTATCCGCTTTTCGCGGCCGTCTTTTAGCAGTATTATATGATCGCCTGTAATTGTAGCTGAATCGACTATAAGAGAATCTTCGGCGGTCCATACCTGATTTTTGTGATATAGACTTCGCGCCGCCACTTCTCCAGTAAACACCCGATAAAACAGCAGGCCAAGCGTAGCAGGCCCCCTCCAATGTGTAGAACTCGCCCACTGTGAAAAGGACTCGGAACAGTCCTCACAAAACATCAATTCATCCTCATTATAAAAATACTCTCGAAGAGTAGCTAGCTCTTCGGGCAACAACAGGTCCTGGATTGAATGAAATAGTTCATGTTTGGCATTTTTTACCAGATTGTCATCAGCGACTGACAGTAACACATAGTCACGTTCTCTGCTCGGCAAACAAAATCCGCCAAGCTCGACTGTTTCATCATAGTCATAGCCGCGTATACTACAAGCAGTAGCGGTCGCAAATAGGTGACGAGCATAATCAATCCTAACCATCGGATTGATCATAGTCGCGATCTCACTGATTTCGCGCATAGTTGACTGAAACGCACTCATACTGGCCTCCATGGCGTTGGTATTGCTGAGTTATTTTTCCGTTGACGCATTATTGCTAAATAAACAGCAGTCAAATATGATAACGTCTATTTTCCGCACTTAATTTTATGCTTGTGCGGCAAAATATGCCGCTGTATAGTGAGACAAATTTCTTGGTGAGGGAAAGGTTATGACCGCTATTTCTGCCGAACTTTACCGTGCTCATCGGGTGCTAAGGTCATTCGGCGTCGAAACATCCTCATCCATGGTGATGAGCGATCTTGCAGCACTTTTTCGTCATCATATTGATAGTGATGATGTATTCTCTGAGATGATATCAGAGCCTGAACCAGTTGTGTTCGATGCCGAGCCTTATCAATACAAGGGCTATACCCTAGCAGTTCACGGATACGATGCAAAATCAGACGAATTTATTGGATTTGTTCGCGAATATCCTCCATCACAGTGCGCCGGTCGTTCGTCAGAAGAACTACTTCGGAATTTCCGGGAGGAAGTTGAGTTGTTGGTGGATAATCAGAGTATTCATAGTCCTGGAACAAGAAAAGATATGCCTGCTCCTGAGCTGTCATCGACAAGCACTGTGGTGAATCTTGTATCGCATAGGTCAAGATCGTGATCTCATGTTGCAGCGCAACGGCATGCTTAAGAAGCTCTGGATTTATACTATATAACCACCCGTTTTTAGCCCAGTGCATAAGCTCTTTTACAGAGCCAGCGATATCACGAAATCGAGGAAGGGCGTCCTGAGAAAACATCGCCATTGTATAGGTTTTTTCGGCTTTTTCATATTTGCATGATTCACAGATGAGCATGGAAGGATCATCGTGTTTCATTTCCATCGGACCGTCACACTCTGGGCAGTAATAAAAAACAGTCACAAACCTCCCGACTGCCAAGCACTCGGTACATTTGTGCTTCTTAGCATCACGATATTCAGCGTCGTCTATTACCTCCATGTGATGGCATATAGTGCAAACCACCATGCGCTTGTCGAGATCGTCATGATCACTCATCGGTGTCTCCATGGGTGTGGGGGTGGTTGTGATGCACCTGTATTTAAAAAACCCATTTCGTTTGAACATTCACTGTGTATTCAGCATCACATCCCCAAGGAATAACATCTTCAAGAGATGCACCGGTATGGACTTCAAACCGGAATTTATTTCCTGGGACTATGCTCGTATCATTTGGATCGAGGTCAAATCTGGCCGTCCACGTACCATCTGGCAGACGGTTTGCTGTGAAAAACGTCGGACCGTCGGACATTTGAACCCTGCCCTCTGCTCGGACAGCGGTGAAATTGTCGACAACGCCGGGGGTCGGTTCGTAGCGAATTTTCCAGTCGAATGTGCAGCCATCGACCGCCTGGGTAAGTGTGTGAATACACCCCTTCATCTCCCCCTCCCTCACCGCTCCGCGACCACGATAACCCCGGCGACCACCACCGGCGCCGGCACCTCTTGCTGCGCCTGGTTGGCCTGGTCGGACAGCCTCTCGGCGGCGATAGTCTGCGCCTGGTGTGCCATGCCGGCCAGTAGGTAGAAGAAGGTCATCATAATCACGACACGCATAGCAACCTCCACCAGAACGACAGCAACATTTCTCATGCGAGCATGATATCAAGGAATTAGCACGAAGGAAATGCAAAAATTGCATAGTATTCATGCAAAAAAGTGTTGGCGCCATTATTTTAAAATGATATCATGTCTTTTGGTTGTCAAAAGGAGGCGGTTATGTCGATGTTTGCAGTGTTCTGCGATGCTATCATAAAGGGCGAGGAGGCAGAGGAAATCGGCCGAATGATGGCCGATCTTAAGGGTGATCTGGTGGTCATTGGGAAGGTTGTGCATGATCGCAACGAAATTATCCTGCACCAGTCGGTCTATGAACGGCTGGGCTTGGATAAGAACATCCCATTTTCACTAGATGATGTCGGAGCGGTTATCGCCAATCTCGAAAAGATTGGCATGCTCGATATCATAATACTCATCCTGCGGGCGCAGATGCTGCACCTAAAACAAGCAAAAGCGGCGGAACTGTTGCGGCGCGCTCTTCAGAAGAAGGCCACCTTGGAGCGGGAGCAGCAGCGGGCGTCGATACGGCGCGCGGCGGCACTGTCTCACTATCGACTGCAACGGCACCCGCGCACGGAAGGCACCTGGATCGTCGAAGACCTTCGCTTGACCCCCGGCAAGGCGGTTATGGTTGGCGCGGTTGCTCCGACCAAGGCCAACAATTTGGTCTTCATTCCGGTGTTCGCCGGTGCCAAGGGCGAAGGCCCGCTTGCGGCGATCAATGGGGCGGTCATCGATGTGACCGCGCCGCTCGACCAGCAGATCGCGTCGGCGCAAGCGGCGGCCATTCAAAAGGCGGCGCAAAAGCAGCAAGCCGCTGCTGCCGCACCGGTCCCGACTCCCGCTCCCGCTCCGGCGCCGGTTGTCGAGGTGGTCAACGCCGCTGTGGTCAAGGCTATCGAGTGGCCGTTGACCGGCATCTATACGAATGCGGAATCCCGGCAGGCGGCCTTCAAGGAAATCTTCAAATCCGCCAACCGTCCGACCCTTGAGGCGATCCGGACGGCGACGGCGGCGGCGCTGAAAGAGCAGAAAACTCTCAATCAGCGCCCGGTTTACACCAAGGCCCTGGTCGCCGGTCTGGAGCAAGTCAACCTGCACATGGAGGAGCGGGGGTTCCTGGATGCGCCGGCGCCGTCGGGTGGGCAGACACACGGGAAGAAGGATCAGCAGCATGAGCGGTGAGGGTTGGGTGCTGGGAGGCTAACATTAATGTTAGTGTTAGCTAACATGCCAGAAAGACTACAATGTTAGGAAAGCCTCACGCTAACGTGAGAGAACGCTAACACAATGCTTGAATGGCAAAGTTAGAGTATGCTAACATTATGGTTAGCATACTCTAACTTTGGAGTGTTCGATGAGCGCCGCCCCCCCGGTCGACAAAAACAGTGCAGATTATAAGGCCGGTCTTAAAGCCGGGCACCGCACTGGAATACTCAAAGCATTATCTTTCGATCTTTCGCGGCTCGAACGCTACGTGCTGATGCACTGGTGGGAAAAGCGCAAGATTGGGAATCAAACGAAGCTCGCAGAAGAGCTTGGAATACATCGTACCGCCCTCACCAATGCTCTAACCGGCCTCGTGAAGGCCGGGTTCATTGTGCGAACCGATACGAAGATTGGCGAGTGTACGGAGTACGCCGATGGCCCCTACTTTACCGAAAAGGGCAATCCGTTTCCGGTCTGGAAGCCGACGCGCAAACCGCGGCCGGCGGCCGATGTTACCGAAGGCTAACATAAGTGTTAGCGAAGGCTAACCCAAATGTTAGCATACTCTAACTTTGCGAAACCGTTCACAACGTACCACGACTCATTTCATATATCGTGTAATATCAATGGGTTATCAGACTTGAAAACCGAGAAAAGTGAGTATAAACAAGGAGGTAGGTAGCCCAATAGGAAGATTCATCTTCCTTCTGGGCTACCTACCTCCTTGATAAACCTATAACTTTCCTGTTTTGCTGAAAACCTAAGAACTGACGAACAGGAGCCTCTGGCTCACATCAGACCGACGAATGAAGGCCGTGTTCCGGCCACCCTTCGAAATCGAAGAGTCGGTGAGTGTGATGACCAGGGACGAAATCGACCGCACGAGACGACGCCGGGGGCATGGCCGCGATGAGCAGGCAGCCCAGCTCGCGATGGTGCGCGGCCTCCGTCGCGGACTGCGGAGTGGCGGCCGACAGAAGCGTACCCTGACCCCTGGGAAGCTGGTGGCGAAGGCGGCTGGCGGACGGCCGCAATCGGGACGGGTCGGCAAGCACGAGGGACGGCCGACGCGATCCTTCCACATGTCGACGCAGACCATCCAAGTCGGCGGCGATGCGGGCGGGTATATGAAATATATCTGCCGTGAAGGTGAGTTCAAACAACGGGATGATTTGCTGTATATATCCGGAGATATAGAAAGAACTAATCAAGCGGTTGCTGAAATAGATCGAACCGCGAAATGGAGAAAAGGTCGTACTGCTGAACAAATCGCACGCAAGATTGTGCATGAACTGCCCTACGACTGCACTCCGGAGCAAGCTCGCGAGATAGCGGATCGTGAGGTCGAGCATTGGAAGGAAAAAGGCTTTGAAGCCGTGGCAGCGGTTCATGGTGCCGATGATGACCACTCAAAGCCACACGTCCACGTCCTGGTAGCCGGCCGGCGCACGAGTGTGCGGCCAGACGGCACAATCGCCGTGCTCCGGGAAGGCCGGGACGTCCCGATGCCCTACACGCGCAGTAAGAAAGATCACAGAGAATTTCTCTGCAACACCATCAATGACATCTGCAATCCCGCGATCCGGTTCTGGCCGAAGCGCGATGCCGAGATGGACGAACCGGGGATCAAAGGGAGGCCGCCGCGACACCGGGTACCAGAATGGCGATGGCACCGGGACGGCGACAAAGACATTGATCCTGCTAAAGCCGCCCGGCTTGCAAAGAAGCGGGAGAAAATCCAGGCTGAACAAGCGGCAAAGAAGCCAGAGCGCGATGCCAAAAAGGCAGCACGTGAAGCAAAGGCGGCAGAAAAGCGCGCGAAGACATTCCGTGAGTTCAAGCTTCCGAATGAAGCTCAAAAGAAAATGATTGCCGTAGCCGCCTATAAGGCCGGCATTGAACTGCCAAAGGATTGGCGCAAGACGCTCGACGGCGGTGATTTGATGGCAGCGGTCAAAGCGGCAGAGCGCGGGGATAAAGACCGCTGCTACGTGCTGCTGGCCGAAGCGAAAAAGCGCGCCGAGCTTCTGGCGCCGGCCGTGGCGCCGTTGCTGGCGGAGTTGGCCGAGGCACGCCGCGCCCTGGCCGAAGCCCAAACCACCCCCACCCCCGAGCCGGCGGCACCGGCACCAGCTCAGCAGGAGGCACGAGATGAGCGAGATGGAAGTGATCGATCAGTACCCGGACCCGGACGAACCGACGGACGAGCTGGAGGGAGGGGACGCCCAGCCACCGCATCAAAGTCCGACTCTCGCGGCAATAGAAGAGTCCCACCGCCCCACCTCAGAAATCGCCTGCGGCACCTGTCCGATGGGGCTCTGGTTCTTGGCGGGGAACGACTTGCAGTGCTACTGCCGCAGCATGTTCCTGATCACCTGGAAGACCAGCCAGCCCGGCAACATCACGCTGTGCGACGGGACGGCCGGCGAGCAGATGTAGCCGCCGCCCTGCGCGATGCCGTTGGCCGCGTCACGGCCGCCGATGCCGTTGCCGTCGGCGATGCCATCGCAGAGGGCGCCAGATGGCGCCAGGGCACCGAGGAAGCCCAGAGGGCCTTCCAGGAGCGCCTGGAGTGGCAGGAGGCCACCGCCGAGGCCCTGACGGCCGGTGAGCGTTGGCAGCTTTCAGCCCGTCTTGCCCAGGCGGCCGAGACGGCCGGCGCCGACATGCTCGCCCGACGGGCATGGACTGACGGACTTGAGCAGCTTGCCGGCCTGGACAGCACCGCTATCACAGCACTAACTGTAAGACTTCACCAAGAGCAAACGAGGAGAACTCAAAATGTCGCTCGCAAAACTCATCGCCCAAACCGAGTCGAGGAAAGAGAAGACCGGTCAGGAAAAGAATGTCCCGCCGACAGATCAGATGATACAAGAAATCTGGAAGAATACAGAGAAGCCGCCGAAGTCGGACGGCCCGAACCCAATGGAAACTCTTCTCTTGGCGATGGTCGACTCCCTCATCCAGATCAGCCGAGATCAGGAGCGCCTGGAGCAGATGCTTCTATCAATAATGTCCGACCATCAGAAAAGCAAATGGCAGGGGCTGGAGCGGTAGAACGCTACACTCTCAAGAAGACCACCCTTCAAAACCACTTTCGAATCGTTGAAGATAAGAAGTGGATTGCCCATCTACATCCTGTCAGACGGCACCATATCATCTCGCCATGCTTTGGCATCGAGATGAATGCCGGCCCACTTCTACCTTATGCCGGTGCATCTATAGATGTAAACCGGCCCCTGGATGCCCAGATTGATGCGCTTTTCGCAAATAATACAAAGATGAAGCCTCCGTCACCGCCGGTGGAGGCCCTGGCGCCCAAAGTGGTGCCAGCTCCGGCACCCCCACCGCCAACGCCCACGGAGGCAAAGATGGCAAAACCAGCACCCGCGCCAAAGGCGCCATCACCGATCGACGCCATGAACGCCGAGATCAAGGAAATTCTCGCAACAGAAGAAGATATCCGCCGCGCTTGGTGGGATATTGATACGCTGCTGATGCAGCAAGTCGACCAAGCAAAGAACGGAAAACTTGCTGAATCGCTCGAACTCGGTGGTCGAGATAGGTATATACTTGCTCGCGATGCCGGATTACTCTCGAAAGAGAATTTTGCCCGGCTCGACGAGCGCGATAGAGAGCGGTATGAAATTGATCCGCCGGCTAACCCATCGCGGCAAAAGATCGAACAACAAGAAGCCGAGAAATACGGCGCGTTCGAACGGATAAAAGCCGCGATTGAAAAGCTCAAGTCGATACCGGCGGCGAGAGATGCTTACGAAGCCGGGCTTCGACTTGGTGAGGCGCTGCGCGAAATGTTCATCGGTGCTGCAAAAGGAGCCATGGGCGGTTCCGACAAGCAGGCCGGAAGTGCAGATAAGCGCCATCCTGATAATAAACACCATGATGAGATTACAGAGGCGGATTTCAAGCGGCTGGTCCAAGAAGAGCGCGAGCGCAGGATGAAGGACCCGGCTGTCTATTTTCACCGCGATCCGCCGGAGGTCGATGTCCGGAAGCGACTGGAAGAGCGGCGGCGGGAATTGGAAGCAAAGAATGGCACGCCACCGATCATTATTATTATGCAGCAGCAGCAGGCCGAAGATTTGAGTGGTCGCATCGGACGGGTTTCCGATCCCGGCCGGCTGCATGGGTTGGCCGCGCATTTGCGGACCGTCGGCGATGATGTGACGTACCCGGCAACGAAGTCAGCGGACCTCATCTCGCCGGACATGATGAAGGCCATGGCGTCGATGGTCGAGAGGCTGGTCGAGCAGGAGCTGGCAAGGCATGGCGTCCGGCAGCAGTCGGCGCAGCAGGCCGCACCGTCGGCACAGGCCGCCCAGGCTCAGGAACTTCCAAAATACATCGAGTGGCCACCAACAACGTACTCGAACTACGAATCTCGCAGAGCACGGCTGATGGAACAGATGAAAAATGCAAGCCCGGATGAGATAGAAAAAATGCGGGATGGCACTAAGAAAGCCATCGCCGAATACAAGGCAAAAGGCATAGAGCGCCCGGTCTATGGTCCGGCCATCGAAAATGGCCTTAGAAAGATCGAGGGCGTAATGGTCGAACGCGGGTTATTGTCGGTCGATCAGTCGGCCGAGGGCCGGCTGCGGGCCGAGCAGGAGCGGCGCCGGCAGCAGCAGCAGACCCGCCGGGGCGGCGGGCGTGTGGACTAGGCGGCTGCGGGCCGAGCTGGCGGCGCTCCTGGTGGCTCTCAGCGAGGGCTATGAGGGGTGGCTGGCAGATCGAGGCGGGGAAGGGTGAGGCCACCATATATGCCGTAGCGGCATCTGATTGTTGACGGATGTGCCGTTACGGCATATTATGCTCAAGGTTCCACATGAGGAGTGTGTCATGATCGAGTCCCCTCTCACCAATCGCGACCTTGCCGCCATCCTGGAGGCGTCGGAGGCGCGCGTTTCCGACGCAAGGCTGGGCAAAGCCAGACGCGTTATGCACGGCCTCAGAGCCATCGAATATCTTTGGCCGCGACTCCCGGCTGCACTTCAGGATGACTTAAGGAATGGGCGACATTTGGAAATTGGCGAAAAGACGGCGCGCCGTCGTCTTCCGCCCCTGGATTTTTCTAATGTCAGCGCCGTGGCCGACGAACTAGGGCTTGACGTGCGCCCGTTCGCCCGCGGCGGGAAATCGGGGGGTCTCTGGCTGCTCGGCCACCGCGGTAGCCAAGACCAAAAAATTGACATCTCCTGCGCTGGTCCCAAAGTTTGGATTACCATGACAACATTTAACCCGCAATTTAAGGAAGATAAGTGGTGTATGCCGTCAGACGAAGTAGGCCCAGCGAACATTTTTTTGGCTAATGTTTTGCAGACAAGAGCCGCAGAAAATGACGATGGACACTCGTGCGATTATAGTCTTGCAATTTCATTAGTTCTTGGAATTGACGCTCTGGGATCTCACGGCTACACGAGTGGGGTCCTGCGGTCACGGCGAAAAGCTGCTGTGTGAATAGGGATGGGGCAGTCCGCGTCACCGTCCGTCAATCAAAGAGTCCGGAAATCCGCGAAAAGTGGGGTTTCCGGACTCTTTGTTTTCTGGACGGCTGACGTTCGTTTGACGGACCCGGTTGGGTGGTAAAAACGGCGGAAATCGCGTAAGATTGTCTCGCTCTGATCTTATGGAGGCCAATCATGAGCGACAAGAACAAACAAACCCTCATGTTGCCCAAGGTTCAACCGATATATCCCGATCAAGCGGAGCAGATGCAGAGCCTGCGGGGGTCGAACGCGGTTCACAAGACACGGGTGAATCTGTATACGGGCGAGGAGTTGGCGAACGGGGAGATAATCGCCGATCCATTTACGGGGATGACGGGATATCCGTACAACGAGAAACTGTTGGCGCTGCGTCGAATTTACCGTCTGATGGAAATGCACTTGCCGGAAACACTCCAGGCCCAGTTCCGGGAGGTATCTAATCTTCGTCGTCAGGGATTGACGAAAGAAGCTGATCAGATGGCGGCGTCAATCGAAGTGCCGCCACTGCCGTGATCTCTTCCCAGACCGCCGCCACCTCGGCCGGCGCCGTCCCGGCCGGCAGAGTCCGCACCACAGCATCACCGGCTCGAAACAGCAAACAACCGTCGGGCTGGACTGTCATCCGGGCGAGAGCGTCTATCACCCGGTTCCCAGGTTCAGGCCCCCGTCGGACGATACCGTGGATCAGCGCGCCGTCATCGCGAAGGAAATATCGGATGTCTTCGCGCTTGTACTGCCAGCAGCCGCCCCGCCAAGTCATGATTGTTTCGATGTGTTCCTGGCTCATCTCACACCTCCCTGCATCATAAGCTCACTGAGCATAAATCACCGGAGAGGAGATGTCAAGGTGGTGAGGTGGCCCGATCACCGTCGGCGAGGTGTGGTGCGGCGGCCGTCAAGGACCGGTTGGGGGGACTACACGAAACGCGGAATATTATGCGGTAAGCGATCAGAAGGGGCATTAAGACGGTTGCGAAGGCGTTTCGGCCAGCGGCATGGCATCAAAATGGACCCGTGCCAGCCAAATTTGTCCCAGTTGAACGTATGTCTATTTGCTACGACGAGGACTCCATGGAAACTGCGGCATTGCGGGGTGCTGAGCCAGATAGGTTCAAATGGGACGGAGAATCAATGCCCTTACCGCTAAGGTCCGAGGCCGGTTGGGGCTTAGCGCATAATATTCTGCGATTCGTGTAGCCTCCCCCTGATCGCCACCACCCACGACCTCAAGGTCGAGGACTTCAACGCCGACCGCTACCACTTCCAGAGCGACACGCAGCCCTCCGGCATCGTCGAGAACCAAGGGCGGATCAGCGTCGCCGATGCTGGCCTTGCTGCCTTTGTCGCCCCAGGCGTTGTCAACCACGGCACCATTACCGCCCGCCTGGGACAAGTGACCCTGGCCTCGGGCAACGAGTTCACCGTCGACCTCTATGGCGATCAGAAGATCAACCTCGCCATGGACAACAAGACGGCCCAGCAGGTGTTCGGCCGCGACGGCCAGCCGCTGGACGCCTTGGTCAAGAACGACGGCAAAATCTTCGCTGATGGTGGCCGTGTCCAACTCACCGCCGCCGCAGCCAAGGGACTGGTCGATAACGTCGTCAGCGTCGGCGGGGTGGTACAGGCCCGCAGTGTCCAGCAGCATAACGGCGAGATCATCCTTCTGGGTGATGGAGGCAATGTTGGGTCGTGCGCATGAGCGG
>SESG01019023.1_pt1 | contig 16353 bp, 23 predicted proteins | sample 3171421 | NCBI WGS metagenome assembly SESG01 (sample SAMN10866946, study PRJNA518727) | freshwater metagenome | biome: subpolar coniferous forest; feature: holomictic lake; material: water; isolation source: holomictic Lake 227, 6 m and 8 m depth | place: Canada: near Kenora, Ontario | collected... | reverse complement strand
CTACTGTACAAGATGCTACAGTAGATTTCTCTACTGATTTAATATTTCTAGGTAGAAATTATGCTGGATACGGTGAGGCGCAAAATGAAAACTTTGTTAAGTTGTTAGAAAACTTTGCTAATACATCACCGCCTGCCAAACCACTTGAAGGTGAAATTTGGTATAACAGTACTTACAAACGATTAAATTTTTATGATTCCAAAGAATGGAAAAGTGTTTCTAATTTAGTAACTAGTGATACTGATCCATATAGTGAAACAAATCCCCCACCTAAAGGAAATTTTTGGTATAATACTTTAGAAGAACAATTGTTTATATCAAACGGATCACAATATGTGTTAATTGGACCACCAGTTGGTGCCGATACAAAAGCGGGATGGCGCGGTTCGTATGAACAGTCTGCTGCTACGCCGGGCGCATCAATATTTAATATTAAGGCTGTAGTTGGAACAAGTGTAGTTTCAGTAGTATCTGATCAAGAATATGAAGTATACGCAGATTCTGCTAGTCCATATCCAATATATGTTGCTCAAACTCCTCCTTTAAAGTTATACAAGGGTATTAATTTATCAGGAGCACATCCTACAACAGGTGTTTCAGTAACCATTAACACATCTACTGGTGCATATGTAGATGGAACAGTATTTTGGGGATCAGCGGCTCATGCTATAAATTCAAATTTCTCCACTAAATCAGGCGGCCTGGATTATACAACTAGTAATTTAAATTCATATAAACCTGTTGCGTTCCTTAATACTGGAACAGCATCAACTGCTAGTGTAAGTGTAAATTACGCATTTGCTTATAATCCGTATACTAATTATCTTAGGGCAACTAGATTTGAAGGTCTTGCTACCAGCGCATTGTATGCAGATTTGGCTGAACGTTATGAAGCGGATGATATATACGAGCCCGGAACAGTTGTAGTACTCGGCGGCGAAAAAGAAGTCACTATTTCTACATTTGCAGGTGATCCAGCAGTAGCAGGTATAGTGTCTACAAACCCGGCACTTATGATGAATTCTGCGGCTGGAAACGACAAAACTCACCCCTATATTGCCTTAAAAGGCCGTGTTCCGTGTAAAGTTTACGGTCCTGTTAACAAGGGTGAACTTTTAATGACTAGTGACTATCCAGGTTATGCGTGTCGGTCGATAACATCGGAGGATTCACCACACGCTATAATTGGAAAAGCCCTCGAAAATCAAATCGGGGGCTTCGGAGTCATTGAAGTAATGGTAATTTAAACAGCCATTGGTGCCTTAATAGTAGCGTAGCAATTATAATCAACTAATTTAATATCAGCCATAGTAAATTTAGTTACATCGGTAATGTCTTTATTAAGTTCTAATTCGGGCAATACCAGTGGTGCTCTACTTAACTGTTCTCTAACTTGCTCTAAATGATTATCGTATACATGAGCATCGCCGAACGATATTATTAACTCACCCACTGACAAGTTACACACTTGAGCAATCATATGTGTGAATAATGCGTAACTCGCAATGTTAAACGGCACTCCAAGAAACATATCCGCACTACGCTGATACATATGGCAACTTAATTTACCACCGCTACCTACATAGAACTGTGCCATCATATGGCAAGGCGGCAATGCCATTAAATCGAGTTCTCCCGGATTCCAAGCACTAATGATATGTCGACGTCCGTACGGATCTTTTTTAATACCATTGATTAATTGCTGAAGTTGATCAAGGTGTTTAACTGCCATTCGATTTGAACCAAAAACTGGAGCACGCCAAGAACGCCATTGTACTCCGTATATTCTACCAAGGTCTCCCTTAAATCGGGCCTTTGGTCGCCAGTAGTCTGCGTTGGCATTGCTAGACCATATAGTATGTTCTGTACTAGTGCGACTACCGTAGAGTATTTCTTTTAAACGATTCTCATCGCCACTGCCTTCGATGAACCACAATAGTTCACTAACAACTGATTTCCAAGCCAACCGTTTTGTAGTAATGGCCGGAAATCCTTCTTGTAAATTAAACTTTAATTGTAGTCCAAATTTGCTAATAGTACCGACACCTGTTCTATCAGGTCGATGCTCTCCAGTTTCTAAAATATCTGAAAGAGCATCGAGATATGTCCATTCAGACCCAATACGTTTGCTCATTAGGCTTCTACAGATTTCTTAGCCTTTGATTCTTTGGCCTTCGGTGGATCAATAGCGTCTGCCATTCTACGGAAATTAGCAGCATCCTTGGCCAACTTATCAGCCTTAGAACGATACTGTTTAGCAATGATCACTGGATCAGAAATTTCATCAGTATGTTCAACTGCTACTGATTTCTTTGTTTCCTGGACCATACTGTCTGGAACAATAATTTCTTCTTTAATTGGAGTTGGCTTTTTTTCACTGCCATCTGAAATTGCTAGATCTTCAAGGGCAACTCCTTTTTCTTGAGCAATCATTAAATTAATTTCACTTAATGGTTGTGCAGTTTGCGCATTTGGGGTCATTAATACAAGACTAGTTGGAACTTTTTTAAGGTGTCCGTTAGCATGAAAGTATTGTAGCATAACTGTACCATCAGGGAAACGACGTACCGCAAGTACATCTGCAAGTTCATTTGCTTGCTGTCCTGTATCGCTATCAATTAGACTCATTAATGAATCATGGTAAGCATCGGTAAGACCGCTAGTACCAACTACTAATGCGCTATTAGGATCTCCCGGAAGTGTTCTGTATACTACTGCTACACGAGCAGAGTTATTTTTCATCTTACCTACATGTTTGGTAAATTTAGCCATGCTACTCTCCTTATATTATTCTTCAGCCGCTTCTTCAGCCTTTGGCGGTGCAACAGCATTTAGAAATGTGTTTAGTTTGTCAAAGGTTGCTCCAACTGCTGAAATTTCAGCGGCACCAAATGCGCCACGACGAACAGCAGCATCTACGATCGAACGTAGATTTGCTAAATCAGTAATTGTTAGTTCAGGGGCCTGAACTGGTTCTCCGCCTACTGCGGCGTTTGATGCTAATTGTGCTTGATCATCCATTTTAAATATCCTTATTTTTTATGTAAATATCGACATCCTACTGCCAACATGGTTAGTTCTTTTGGATCCTCGATTCCTATTTCTGTAGTACCAACAAGTTTCCTATTATTATCTAACCCAAAACTATCTCGAATAGCATACCTACTATTCAAATTGTATTCAATCCAATGTACAATGTCTTTAACATCGTATCTGTGCTCGATCGAAATCTTCGCAAAATGCTCTGGAATAAAGGTTAGTTTCCTAAATCCTAATACTCCAAGAGCATTTAATTCTCCTCTGTTTAGAGACATTATACACCTACTTTATTTATAATAAGCAGTCTCACCGAATGGCGCAATTATGGTTTCATTGCCGTGAATAACAAACAATGCTTCACAGTAATCTTCGTCACCCCAACTACCGCAAGGGTATCCATCTGTAAACATAATGAATTTCTTTGGATTGATATCTTCACGTTTCATAAATTCATAATTGGCATCAAAGTCAGTACCACCACCGCCTTTAACTTCATATTCTAAAATTTCGTCAGCGGTGTCACCTGTAAATTTAGCATAGTTGTATACCTCAGTGTCAAAGCACCACAGATCTAATTTAAAGTCCTTATACTCATCCATAATACCCTTGACTTCACTAATAAAATCTTTGGCCATTGTGTCTGAAATACTTCCGCTCATATCAATTGCGACTGATACATCAATAGTTTCTTCATTCATCATGCCGGGCAAGATGGCGCCACAATGTTGGCTCTTACGATTAGGACGATTGAAACTATAATTGCTCTTGTAAATGCTTTGAATTTGCATACGCAAGATTTGACGCCAATCCATCCTGGGCTCAGTAAAGTCACTAATCATTCGAGCAATACCTGCTGGAACTCGTCCAGCACCTGCTGCCTGAGCGGCCGCTACAACGGCTTCCTTCATTTCGTCACGGATTGCTTTCTTTTCTTCAGCAGTTAGTTTAGGACGACCTTTACCCTTACCCTCGTTATCACCTTCACCACCTTCGCCATCGCCTTCGTCGCCATCATCTAAGTGCTCATCTAACATTTCACCAAGCGTTGACATATCAATTTTAATCGCTTTTTCTTCAATAAGTTTATAAATTTCTTCATAACTCATACCACGATATTTGTCATCTTGAAAGCATGTCATGAAACTTGGAAACATTCCAATGCGTTCATCTTTTAAAATTTGATTGGCAGCATAGTCAGCCGCAATATTTGACAGTTGAGGATCACGGTCACCACGACGTCCCATGTGATCAAATACATTATGTAGTACTTCGTGACCAAAACCAAACTCTGCTTCTTTAGGAGTTAGTTTATTAACAAAGCCGTTATTGTAATAGAAGTTACGACCATCTGTAGCCAATGTGCTACACCAATCGCTAGCATCAATTAATTGCATACGTGTAGCAAGGTTGCCAAAGAACGGATGACGTAGTAGAAGACCAACACGGGCAGTGATCAGTTTCTCTACAATCTTATTCTTCTCAGCGGCAGTAAATTGGCGATCAGTCCAATCTTTCTTTGTACGTTCTTGTTTCATTACCTTAGACATAGCATATCCTTTTAGTGTTTAAGTGTATATTATACATTAAATTTATCAAAAGAGCAAGTAAAAAGGGCTCCGAAGAGCCCTTTTTTAGCCTTCCATTGCTGTGATAATGTACTTACCGTATTTGTCGTGGAAGCGATCAAAGTGTTCCAATTTGCTTGCGTCAAATGGCAACTCATAATTAGTCAAAGCAACTTTGGCACCCATAACAATCAACTCAGTTGGAAAGTTCTCCATCAAGAACAAGAAGAAGTTGTCAGCCATTTTGTCCCAGCCTTTAACTTTCTTGTTATCTGCTTCCTTCAACTCATAGCACAGGCTAATGCTCAAAGAATACATTGCGGAGATTTCTTTGATAGTGCATTTAGTAACCTTACCGGATAAGATGTCGCTAGGGTTAGGCATCTGTTTAGCAACACGGCGGTGAGCCATAAACTTAATAGCCAGCCCTTCGCCAACTGCTCCAGCAATCAAGTCGGTCAACGTAGAATCAGATACATCATCATCGTCGAGCAATTCGGAAACAAAATGCCAACTACGTGGTGTAGCGAACGCACGTGAACTAGACTTTGGATCAAAATCGTACAGATCTTGCTTGGCAAACCCCAAGTAACCAACGACTTGTTCGTGCTCAAAGTTGTTTACGGCCCATTCCAGCCAATCTTCGTAGTCTGTACGCAATTCTAAGTGCAGGAAACGGTTAGCCAACGGAGCAGGCATACGATAAGTAACACCCTTGTCAGTTTCACGGTTACCAGCAGCAACAATACTAACACCTTTTGGCAGTTGATAAGTACCAACACGGCGATTCAAAACCAACTGGAAAGCAGCAGCCTGGGTAGCAGGAGCAGCAGAGTTCAACTCATCCAAGAACAGGATAGCAGTAGACTCGGGATCAGTAGGCAGTTCTGCAGGAGGTGCCCAAGTCATTGTATTTGAATTGGAATTGTAATATGGAATACCCTTAATATCAGTGGGTTCCCAAAGACTCAAACGAACGTCGATAACTTCGCGACCTTGCTCGTCACCTAGTTGCTTGATAATATCGGATTTACCAATACCAGGAGGGCCCCACATGAATACAGGGCGTTGTTTCTTAACGCACTTGCGGATTGCTGCTTTAGCCTCTTTTGGGCTAACAGTGCGATTTGCGGAAATTTTTTCTGCCATAAATGCTTTCAGTGAAAAAGTTAATTAAAATACTGTTACTGTATGCTTCAGTATGTATTAATTATACGGCATTTCAGTGGTATTGTCAAGTACTTTATTGTTTTTCAGCAAATCTTTTTTGTGCTCTTTGCATCTTTTGGAGATTTCCGGAGAATAGAACCAGTTGTATGGCCATCCGTTCTCCAAAAAGATAAATTTCTTTGGGTGTTATATAAAATGGACAGTTTATATTTCGATCTATCCAAAGTATTAATGAGTTGTTTACGTGGATTGGTTCAGTAAATTCCACTCTATGACATCTAATCTCGGCTTGTTTTAGACAAGCAAACCCTTGATCAGTGAGGCCCAATCCGCCTGTTTCTTTAATTCTAGTGTTTTGCCACCACACTTGTACAAGTTGTTTAAGATACTTTTCTTTGGTATCCAGTCCAAGTTGTTCCGCTACATATTTTGTGATGTTAAGTTTTTGGTTCATCGGTGATTTTTTCACCTGTAGTTAGTTTATATACTGCGAAATCTACGGTACTAAACATCTTGTTTAGTTTTTCTGCCAGATTAAATGCGTGTCCGCTATTGGCAAATGATACTTTCTTGTATTTTGGTCCTACTTCTTGTGCAACCATACTACTGGTTTTTAAGTTAATTGGTTTGTCCTGATAAAATACAGACCAAACTGCGTCAGACTCTAAAACTTGATCTGTTTTGTAAGATTTTTTATTTGTTATTTCTAACAGGATAGTTGGTTTAGGTCTTGACATTATATACGTATCTCCAAAAAGTGCGTATATATTTATCGGTTTTCTAAAACTTTCCACCATCCATCTTAACTACTATTGTTGAATCTTGAGCCGATGTTTGATCTAATATACCACTTAATCTAGTCATAACTGACGCTATACCGTCATATAGATCAGTGTATTCTTTTGCTGTTAGCGTTAATGATTGTTGACCAGTTTTCCTAGCAATTCTAGCCTTATCTAGGAAATCTTCAAGCGGCAATATGTTTAATTGTTTCATGTTTTGTTGATCGAATTTAACATATTCTTCATTTCTTGTTCAGTTTTATACGGACCATGAAACGGATATCGCTCTAATGTAATAAGTTTAGGGCAAAAACTTTTAACCCAGCCCTTGCGAAACTGTATAACATAGTAACCTGCGCAATATTGACTTTTACTTTTGGAACTTTTAGCGTATAACGGCAGTTTCTTCTTTACGTTATATACAGGTTCGAATGGTTTTGAACTGCACGGGTAATTGTAAATAGTGTGGTTAATTGGTTCTAATTCAAACTTACGTTTAGTATCGACTATATCTAAGGTGTCGACTACTTCGGTAAAGTTTTTAAGATTGATCAATTGTCCTTTACGGAGGAAAATATATCCTTTTTTGTGTTTAGCAATAGAACCTATCTTCTTTCCTGAATCTTCTAAGATCCATTCCTTGTTTGGAATTAGTACTTTTGATATAATGTTCATAGATGGGACCTTACAGTTATCTGTTTTTTGGAAACATGTTTCCTCATACCGGCATTTCTGCTGTATATCTTGCGTTAAGTGGCTCTGCATAACTTTGTACCTGTTCACTAATTTTAACTAAGTCATATTCAGAACATAGTTTAAGAAGACGAACGCCTACTTGGGGGATATTCTTTTCTGCTAGCGTGGCTTTTTCAATTGTTTCATTGATAATAACTTTTATATTATCGGGTTGTGCTGTTAGATCACATAGTTGAACATTTCGATTGTAATCATCTAACACACGATGTTCAACACCTTCGTGGTCTGACCAACGTTGGAGCATGAGATTGTTCCACGCGAATCCTTTACTTACTCGATCTCCAAAGGCGTCACGGAGACCAACTTTATTCTTTGTTCCTTTCTCACGTACTCCCGGATAAGCACTAAAGATGTTGTCAGAGGTGTCTCCACGCATACACTTCTCAAAGAGTAACCATGCTGGGTCCGGTGCGCCTTTTGGCAAATTAGTTTTTTTATCTTTAACAGGCTTACCTTTTTCATCAAAGTATCCCTCGTGTGTAGTTGTAATCTGCATTACACCATTATACTGTTTAACATTAGGTGCTATAAGTTGTGCAAAATCTCCATCTGTTGAAACCACAATATGATTATCATTAGGATGATTTTGTATCCAACCAGCAATTAAATCATCTGCTTCTAATTGCTGATGCTGTAATACTGTACAGTTAGTCTTGTTAGTAATATAATCTTTAAACTGATCAAACGTTTCCCAAAATACGCGATCTTCTTCTGCTTCTCTTGGACTTTGAGCAGCACGGGCCTCTGTACGTTGTCGCTTGTATGGAGCATAAACATCCTTTCTCCAACTGCGACCTTCTAAAAAGAAGATAACATGATCACCTTTAAAGTCGCGCCATGCTTTTCGAACGCTGCCTAATACAGTAGCAAGACTCATTCCGATCTTATCATTAAGATCGCCACGAGTAGCATGTCTTGCTCGAAAGAATGTATTTGCTGTATCTACAAGAATATATGTTTTGTTCATTAAGAAATCTCTGTTCTACCATCGCCGATGTTATTGACATTAATATAACCACTACCACGACGATCCATATTTACACCAGCCTCAGTTCCAATATTTCTGCATAGGTCCTGGAACCACTGATCAACAATAGATTCTTCTGTATCACCTTGATAACCGTTACTTTTTAATTGTAACACAAAGTATTCGTTCCAGTCAAGTTCAAAGAATCCATTTCGAATATTATCTTTATTAACATGAGTATCTAGTACCGCCACCCATGGTTCTTTCTTTTCAGTAGCAATTTCTTTGGCCGTTTTTTGTTTTTTTGTCCTTGACACTTTGGGTAATGCTACTTCTTCTTTAACTTCTGGTAAAGGTGCGGGTTCTATCTGATCTTTGATACCAAATAAGTTTTTAATAAATTGTTTCATGTTTTTCCTTTTAGGTTTTATAACAATTGCTTGATCAAGAATACCCATTAAGTTCCCCATTCATTTTTAAAGAGCGGAACTTGTAGTCTATCACTATAACGCAAACCATGTTTCATTGCTAACAATGCTACGTTTTTATTATTTAAAGAATATACACTCTCAACTCCGCCAACTGGCATTAGATAAACGTGTCCCTTAAATCCTGCTTTGCGATATGCAGCAATAGCACATTCAGCATCGGAAAAATCTTGCTCTGTAGAAATAACAAACTTCAAATATACTGTACCTACTTCTTCATACGCACATACAACATCTGGTTTAATTGCGTCGTCCCACGGTTCACCGGAACACGGTAGTTTAGCACTCACACTAAATGTAATCTCACGATCGCATGCCATGCCCAATGGAGGTTGTTTCCATGCTGTTAAGAAATCTCTAAAACTTTTTGTCAAACGCATTGTGCCATTTGTCTCAAATGTGATCTCTTTTAGTCCACGCATCTTAGGATGACTTAACAAATCTGGATATTGTTTTTGCCAACCTAGCAATGGCTCACCGCCTGTAATTACAATATGTTCATCACGCCATTCTCCGTATGGTAAAATTTCCATAATGCGTTCTACAATAGCATCTGTAGTCAGCATTGGACTTAGATCTTTAAATCTCGGATCCCAACTAGCATAACTATCACATCCTGTGCTAACAAGCGGCAGCATTTTGTAATCGTTATATTTTGTTGGATTGATATTATCTGCTTCTGTACTTAGTTCGCCACGTGGCATACCAAACCCTTGGCATTTAAAGTTACATCCAAATGTGCGTAGAAACACAGACGGAACGCCCATGTAACGCCCTTCGCCTTGAATGCTATAAAATAATTCTGCTATCTTGATTTTGCTCATATTATTCCTCTATAAATAATTATATACTTTTATTTAGAAAAGTCAACATTATTGAGTAAAAAATGAGAACAAAAATACACTGGAGTTTGAATAATCACTGTACATCACAATGTACTTATTGTCCTGCCAGAATATGGGGAGGAGGAGAACCACATCATATTTCTGAATATTTAAATATTACTCAACGGATAATAACAAATTTTAATTCTTTAGGACGAAGAATTGATTGGACATTTGATGGAGGAGAACCATTGGATATGTTTGATTTTCCCATGATGTTAAAACTATGTAAAGAGAATGATGGTACTATAGTATTAAATTCTAATGGTGGAAAAATGTGGTTAGATTGGTGGGCTATTGAACCACACGTTGACACATTAAATCTCACGTATCATTACTGGCAAAAAACACCATTAATTAAATTCATATTAGATGCGTTCCATAAAAAGGGTAAACATGTAAACATAAACGTGCCAATTCGCCCCGACTTTTTTGATGAAGATATTCAACGGGCTTTAGATGTTGAAAAGAGCCACGGAATAACAGTGGGTAAAGCATTACTATATAATGAAGCAATGCCATCCCTGGGTATGTATCCCTATACAAATAAACAATTGGCAATTATGTCAGGGATTGAATTTATTGAACCCGAGCCAGTTACTGAAATAGAACAAATAGTACAAACAGAAAAAATTGAAACAGCACCGTTGGTAATTGAAAAAAAACAATTTATAGATACTACACCATTACAACGAACTGAAGCAAGGATGGCTGCTAATCCAAGTTTTACTGGAATGTTATGTAATGTGGGAATTGAGAGTTTATATATCTCTCATGTGGGTTCGGTATCAGGCAGTCAATGTAATAACAGACCATTGGGTAACATATGGTCTGATAATTTTCAACTGCCTAATGCTCCCCATAAATGTGGGGCAACCGCTTGCGTTTTTTCGGAAGATCAGAAGATTTCAAAGTTTGGTTAATATATTCATCATTGTGAACCCATTTGTTCTTAACTAAGAATCCCCATTCACGTTGTTGTTTGCCCGGCATAAACAATGTCCAGGTTGTTAACTTTGGATCTAATTCTATACGATGATATGAAGTTGCTTTACAAATACGGAAATGCCCTGGACCACGCCATTTAGCAGTCTCGGCAACTTTTTCCCCAGCGTCATTGAAGTAAGGAACCCATTCCCAATATCCTCCACGCAATATTAAAGTAGCGTAAGGCCATGGATGATCATGTACATCATCCGGATCTGATTTAAGAAACTTATGAAGAAAAACGTTAAACGGAAACCATGTTCGGTCTTTTAAAAATATATAATATCTTTCAAGATACGGTTCGTTACTTTTACGATCCATTACTATACGTTTACGACCAACTTGGTCAAGTTTATTTAAAAACCAATTCATTTAAATTTTTCCAATAGTTTATCTGCACTAAAAAAGTTATCAGTTAAGTCTCTAGACTGTGCTAGTAACTTAGGAAGACGTGTCTCATAGTGATCCATATGCTGATGAATAGCGAAACATAGATTAGATCGATAAGTTTTATACGCTTCAAAACTTTCAGTCCATTCGCTGGGATATTTAAATGTGTCATAATACATCTCAGTATAACTTAAACGATTTGGAACTAGTGGTATAGCACCTACTAATGCACCTTCATAGCAACTAATGCCCAGTGTCTCTTGTAGATTAGCACTGAATACCATTTTTGCCTCGCCTAACAAATTATGATATTCATTCTTTGTTAGTTCTTGTTCTTGGCAAACTACAAATTCATATTGTGGCAACTGCGTAGCCAAGTCACGGAATATTTCAACTTGCTTCTCAGGTGCAATACGATGCGGGAACAAAATAAGATCACGCTTCTTCATACCCTTGTACAAGTTTAGAGTATTATTCATATACTCCATAGGCCAACCTGAGCGAACAATTTTGCCTTGTTCGATCATTGTTAATTTCCATTCGTTGTCTACTGTTTCGCTAAACGTTTCAGCAAACAGGTCAATATGAAAATTTGTGGCAAAGTAGTTGTGATCAATAGCGTGAAAGAAACTTTGCTCAGCATGTCTAACCCAGGGAGCATCACCAATAAGACGTCCTAAAAAGTCTTGAGGGTCATAACTACCAGCATGCCATAATCCATGTATAGTTACAGGAATGCCGAGAAGCCCGGCCATGTACTTGAGATTGATGACACCAGGGTGCCAAGCATCAGTAAATACAAAATGATCACCTGGGCGAATGGCTCCGTTGCAAAATAGCCGGCCCATCTGCTCAACCTGACTAGCCTTGTATATATTGGTTCCGCCAAAGTTAAGAAAAGCACCAGGGGTAGTAGCAGCAGGGATATCAGTAGGTCCAGCAATAATTTGAACATTGTGTCCAGCCTTTCGTAAGAGATTAGGTACATGAGACTGCCATTGCCCCGTGTACCTTGTCGAAACTGCTTCAATATCGACTACGTAGATCATATCAACGTTGGTTGTATGGACGAGGGTTATTCCCCTTGTACTCAGTACGTGGCCTACGTTCTCCACCATTGCTCCAACGCTGGAAGTTACGATACTCCTGGCTGCGATACATATCGCTTGGATTAAAAGGTAGAAGATTAAATCTGCAATGATCTAACCAAGCATCAAGATCATCAAAGATCTTAGATACTTCGGGTTTCATGAACAGAGTTTTTTGAATGTAAGCGGGTTGCGCCATTTTAAGTTTTCCTATTTAAAGGTAAAGGGAGTTGTTGAAAAGAAGTGAAGCGCCGTTTTCGCCGTCTTCACTTACATCGATAATGGTCTTACGACCGGGATACCTTGTAGTAATTGTCGTGTTAAGATCACGAGCAATCATTTCACAAGATTTGTGGTTGAGTTCAAGAATGCCATCATTGTAGCACTTTTCAAGCCAACGCTTAAACTGGATAAATTCAATATCGCGGTCATCTTGGAAGACCTCAATAAAAACTTTAAAGTGGAAAATATGTCGATGCGGAGTTCCGAGGAAACTAACATCATATTCATCGCCTGTGGCCAACTTAGGATCAGTTGCGGCTGCGGGATACATGTGGATACCTTCTTTACGGAAGGTAACCCAAATCATTGATTGATCGTTCATTCTTCTGTCTTTTTAACTGCTTTCAAAGGCTTGGCAGTTTTCTTCTCTTCAGGTTGGTCAGCCTTCATCATATTCATCATTTCCCAGAGTTTCCAGTCAATGCTTTCTAGAAGTTTAAACAATTTTTCTTCAGTTGTTTGTTGTGTTGCTTGTTTTGTTAATTTTGCATTAATCATTTTATTACCTCATCTTTTTTATATTGATTCCAGTCTGTGAATTTACTACGATCCTTTAATGTATGTAGACTGTGTGACCATACACCTGGGTTAGTTTCATTAAAACCTTTGTCGTCGATTTTAATCATTGTATTATAATTCCATAATTTAATGTAAGGAATAGGTATACGAATCTGTGGAATAAAATTATCATTTTCACATAATCCACCCTCGTGGAATTCTTCAACTGCGCTTATAGGAATATCCAGCGAACATAGATAATCTTTATCTAGAAAGAACCGGATCATTTTCTCCCACGAATTCCATTCTGCTGGACTTTGTGGATTAAAACTATGATTTGCTCCAAAGAAGATATGTTCACATCCTTGTAAGTTCTGTGCAATTTCTTCTTCAGAATGTATACCTGTAACAAATAATGTTTTTAGTCCAAACGCAGGAGTATGTTCAACTTCTACCCCTGTAAAAAATTGAATATTACTTGCTTCACCGATTGAATAATTACGTTTCATAATATTAGTATAACATAAAATATATTTAAAAGCAAGACTTATTCACCCAATGCATCTTTAAGTGCTCTCAATTTGTCATCGTCTGGATTTGCCAAATCAATTTCTTCTGCTTTAGTAACTTCAACAATTTCAAATAAATTATTAAAAACATTATCAGCAGGACCGCCTTGTAATCGAGCACCTTCTAAACTCTTCAAAAAAGTTTTACCTTCTTTAATCATTTCAAATGCTTCGCTTTTAGATTTGGTATTAAACAATTCTTCTACAAAACGATCAAAATACAACATATTTCTAGGAACCCATTCACTGTATTGATCACCTGTACTATCTTTAGCATTGAGTTTATTCCAATGTCTCCAATCAGGTTTAAACTTTGCTTTTTCAATATCCATTAATTGATTAGCACGTTGTACAGCAACAATATGGCATTCAACATTATGTCCCATCATTAGAGCATAAGCAAAACTATCCCAAGAAGTTTTTCCTTCTTTATTAATCTTGTTTAGCATACCTGGAGCATAGTGACAAATATCACCGACTGTTAGTCGACGTCCCATTTGGCTTTCAAACGGGAACGGAATGTCTGATTCTGCGAGTGCTTTGTTATCGAATGCCTTGTCCATAATAACACTCCATCTTTTTGTGGTGTGTTGTGCGTTGGTATAGACAAGTCCGTGCGCTGTTGCGATGAACGGTGAGGCGCAGTCAAAAGATACGGTAAAGTTTTCATTAATATGTTTCCTGATTTGTCGTTGAATAGAAGTCAAATATACAGCCCAATCTAATTGTGCTGTACCCAAAAAGTGCATCCAGTCTTTACCTTTAAGCAACCCATCTTCTCTAAGAGTCATCAATCGCCTAAGAGTAATATCCATCTTACACATATTAGCGCCACCCATGGCCCAACCTTCTGCGGCTTTATCACCCCATACTGCTGGATCGCTAAATTCTTTTACTCCGTCATACCACTTTTCAGCAGTATCCCAATTTCCACCTTGTAGAACATTTAACCACTTAGTGAGACCTTGTCTATTATCTAAGAAATATTTGTTATTAAATTTTGTTTTTTCTAAACAGTCTTCAAATGTTTTTAATCCGGTCTTTGGACTATGAATATGATCACATGCCCAAGTCGGAACGTCTAACATCATTGACCAGTCAGCAGTAAGTTCTAACCATTCTAAAATTTGTTGACGAGTTTTATTTGCTGCCGCGCCTTCAAAATCTAACCAATCAAATTTTAATACACCTTTACCAATTTGGTATCCACCTGAGTCACCTAAGATCATAGTGTTATTACGATCTCTTTGTTGAATCATCGATTCTTGTATAACGCTTTTGTTAAGATCTAACTGTGCGTGACCCGCTGAATACAAACCGTATTTGTATGTGAAATAGCCTTGCTCTGGATTTAAAAAGTTCATACCCTCAATGCCGCGATCGAATCCTTTAGGAATACGCTCGTCGGGAATAAACTTTTCTAAACGTTGTTTGGCAATGTATGTACTATAAAAACTACTAATTGCTGGCAAATATACCGCATAGTCTTTTTGTAGTGGTGTTAGGTTAACTTGTTGTTTCATGTTCTTTACTTAATATTATTGTAACATCTAATTGTTTTTTTGCTTTCTTTAAATTGTCCAAAGCAATTTTTACGGCAGGATTTGTTTCAGACAAATATTTGTATTCAAGTTCTTCTTGACGTTTTTGTCTAGCCCAATCGAGCAATTCTTCTGCCTCCAGATTCAAACTTACATTGGCCTGACTCATATTAAGCGTAGCCCAAATATTACCGTCATACATTTCCATAGTTTGATTATAGGTGTTGAATCTCACATTCCCAACTCCTTGGAGTGCTATATGATTATTAACATAGTTACTAGCAACTACTTCAGTAACCTGAATATATTTGCCAGTACCTGTGATGTTTTTTATCATGCGTTTGCTGGAATGATATATTTGTAAGTAGCAATGCCACTATCTAATGTAATTTGCATAGCGCCTTGATCACTAAAACTAATCTTAGCATTGTTGGCATCAGCAATTTTTAAGATAGATAATACTGGAGCAACCGGCCAGGTTTGTGCCTTGCTAATCTTACCTGTAACCCCAGTAGCAAATACAAATTCTCCACCGTGACTGCTAAGATCACCAAATGTGAAAGTTAGTTTATCACCGTCGACTTTTGCCAAGAACGATGTGTGTTCTGTATTAGCACCTGCTTGAAATTGGAATCGTTGAACAGCAGCAATAGTTGGCTCAACTTCTACATTCCACGTAACTCCGCGGAATTTAACAGTTTTCAATTTCTCATTAATAATGTCTTGATTCATAAAGCGATAGTCATTCTTAAAGTCGCCATCTTTATTTTCAAAGTGAAGACCGACTGGAATAGTTTCGCCATTGCGTTCAGCAGTAACTACTTCAATCTTAGCACCTTCTTGATATTCTTTACCATCTAGTAGATAGCGTAGTTTTTCAAGTTGTGGCATACCATATGTTCCGATCATTTCTGGATGCGGGTTTGTAGTCTCAGCATACATAATAACTGTTCGGTCATCTGCCATAGAGTCGATAAGAGTTTTATCTTCTGTACCGGTTATTTTAACGATGTTCAAAAAGCCTAATTTGTTGGTATGAGCAACGATGTCTTGTAGAATAGATTTCATAATAATGTCCTTTGTGTTATTTTATTTAGATTTAAGGGAAAAGTCAACAAATATTTTATTCAAAAGTAAACAATGAATTAAATGTGTTGGTTTCGGTTGTAGATTCTAGATCCCATTCTAGAACTCCGATAAGATTATCAAGTTTATTATTGATAATAGTTGCTTCCATCTCGGCATGATCAAACGGAAGATCTTGGAACCATTTTGGTAAACGTAATTCATCAACTGGATATGCAATACTTGTATATCCTAGTGGATTTGTTTTAACCTTACAAACAA
>SESG01018283.1_pt1 | contig 16354 bp, 20 predicted proteins | sample 3171421 | NCBI WGS metagenome assembly SESG01 (sample SAMN10866946, study PRJNA518727) | freshwater metagenome | biome: subpolar coniferous forest; feature: holomictic lake; material: water; isolation source: holomictic Lake 227, 6 m and 8 m depth | place: Canada: near Kenora, Ontario | collected... | reverse complement strand
GGCAACCTGGAGTTTAGGACATATCGGTTCCAAGCAGCATGCATACCAATGTTTACGGCCTCCGAGTTATATTCTCACATTATTAATTTCACCCCATTTTGCACCCCATTTACAATCCAACCCATGAAACGATCCGATGAATGGGAGACGATAGGGGACAACCTCAAGCGCTACAAGCCAGCGGGCACCTACTACGTGCAAGCGAAGCTGCGGGGGGTGCGAGTGCGAGAAGCTCTAGGCACGGATAATCTACAAGTGGCCAGGACGAAATTGGCCGCGTGGCTTGCGCTCCACCGGGGCAATGACTCGGGCGCCGGGACCAGCGCGGTTATGGGATCGCTGATCGAGCTGTGGCGCACAGATCTAAAATCCGATCACACCATCACCGACTCAACACGCGAATACAAAAGGAAGATACTTGAGTTCCTACTTCGCAACTGGCCGGGCCTGGATCAGACGAAGTGCCGTGGAATAAAAAAGTATGACGTGCAGGCGTGGGTCAAGCGTCAGAGTTGCGGAGCCACCAGGACCAACGGAGCGCTTACGGTTCTGCGTGAGATGTTTGCGCTTGCCGAGGCCAGGGGCATCTTGCGAGGGCTGCCACCGAAGCACGGCATCAAGAATCTGCCTGTGCCACAAAAACCTTTCGTGCTTCCCACGCGCGAACAGATCGAAGCCATCAGATCGTCAGTCTATCAGTCCAGCCACCAAGCCGGTCTGCTGTTCGATTTAATGGCCGAGACTGGATCACGGATAAGCACGGCAGCCGCGATCAGATGGGAGCACATTCGATGAGATAGGAACGTGATATTTTACGTTAAGGTGAAATCAAAAGCCAACGGCTACGAGGGGCCAATGAGCGCGAAGCTCCGCGCACTGCTGGAGCAAGCCAAGCCTGCCAATGCGCACGGCCTCATCGTAAAAATCCATGCGATACGAACACCATTGGAAACTGCCTGCGCCCGGGCCGGTATCACGCCTGCGATTTCTCACCATGATTTGCGCCACTGGTTTGTTACAAGGGCGATTGAGAAGAACATCGATATTCCCACAATTTCGCGCTGGGTAGGCCACACCGACGGCGGGACTTTACTAATGAAAACCTACGGACACCTGCGCGATGAACACAGCCAGCGAATGGCTAAACTGTTATGAACATGCTCAGAACTTGGATGTATGCCGCCGTCCTCGGCAGGGTGCTGGGGACCACCTACGGCGAATACCGACAACTGCGACGACGGCAGAGGATCTATACTGGCCCCACACCCCCGGTGATACCATCGCCACGGCCAATTACGCCGGTAGCCAGGATGCCCATTCCCGCGCCTGTGTGCCCCTCAGTGCCGCCGATGCCTGCGGATGCTGTCCACACACCTCCCCAGCCGTTCCAGCGAGCGTGTGCCCTTGTTGCCATTGCATCCACAGGGCTTCCTGAGCGTCCGCTGAGTGAGCGGGTGAGCCTCTCCTCGTTCGATTGGCATTCATAGTTTCCCGCCTCCAGGCCCTGCGCTACGGTCATCCGGGCATCCCTCCCGCCAGCAAGCTGTCAGTCAGTCTGGCGATTGCTCCTTCCCTACGCTACGGGCCTTCCGGCGGTCGTTTGGGGCGCTTCCTCTCTGGTCGTGTTTTCCCAATGACTTGCGAAGAAAACAGCTCCCAGGCCGTGAGCAGGATTGGACGCAGTTCCTCTCGCCCGGCCACAGCGCCGGCGGCACGGCCTATGACGGATCGGACATCGACTCCTGCGTCTGCATCTCGTGCGCCGAGAAATCTATCACTGAGGCGCTCGACTGGGAGGCCGAGCGGTGGCTGGACACGTGCCCGCGTTGCAAGCGGAAGGTGGCCGACCTCACCGACGCTGGCGTTTGCAATGTTTGCCACATGGACACAAAGTTTCCCAATCCCAACAGCCAGTAGCAGAGTCCTCTTGGGCAATCATTGGTTCATAAGCTGTTTGGGTTGTTGTCTATGGTCTGGTTGGCCAGCGACTACCCGACCATCCGCGTGATCCCTTCGGGGAATACGTCCTCCAAGAGTAGCCGGTTGAGGCGGACGCATTCCACCGCATCAAGACCCTGTCCCCGGGCCAGGAGCTTTCGGGTTTCCGCCGACAACGTCACCCCTTGCAACTCATCGGCGACATAGATCGATTTCTGCTCGCCCTCATCCAACTTCAACGGGCGCTTGATGATCGCGTTCAGCCCACCGATCACCGCCTTGCAGGCGTCTTCGGTAGCCGGCACGGCGCCAGCTCCAACGGCTAGCTCTGCCCGCAAGTTCTTCGGGAACATTCCGAGCACATAGGCCGCACCCGGTTTAGCTCCCGAAACCAAAGGTTCCACCAATTTGGCCGGGTTGATGCCAGCCCGCTTGAGTACGAACGGAGCCGCCCGATACAGGGACATGATCGCCCCGAGGAGAACCGCCCCGTTGGCTTCGAAACCCAGCCAGTGAGGTATGGATTCAAAATTGCGCGGATACTGCATCCAAATGAGCTTCGTCTGGCCATTCATCCTCTTTGGCGCGGCGGCCAGAAGGGCCTCGAAGAGCCCCCGGCAATATTGCTCCCAGGCATTTTCATCCAGCGCCACGTTTTGGAATCGCTCTGCCTCCTTCTTGTGCTTCGCTAGCCCACGAAGCGTCGCCTCGAACGAGTTGCGCGCGGCTACTTCGTCATCGTCCTTTGCCGCCTTGCCGGCACGGAAGTTCACGGGTTCAGCCCACACATTCTCGCACTTCTCAGCCCGGATCGCCGCCATCGCCGCCTTCGCATAGGCCGCCGGGTTTACCTGGGGCAGGATCGGGCAGAGCATGCCATAGGTGCGGAACCCGGTATCCTGGAGCCAGTGCAATGCCTCAAGCCGCTTGCTGGGCGGCGGGACCGGCTCAATAGCCGCCGCAACCGCATCGTCCAGCGTGCCGGTGGACAGGCCGAAGATGACCCGCTCTCGGGTTTCCTTGGGCATTCGATCGGCAAGGTCCTTCGCGACGATGGAGGCCAGGTTCGGGCTCTTGCTCAAGAGCCGCAGGTCGTAGCTGGTCAGCAGCAAGAACATCTCGCAGAGATCCACCGTCTCGCGGGCAAGTTCGGGGGTGGCCGCCACGTCCACCAAGGGCGATCCAAATACGACCTTGCCTCTAAATTCTTCGCCGATGAATCGCGGCGCCCGACTAGAGATCGACCGTTTGCCTGTCAGCCCCCAACGCTCGGTCACATGCGGCTGCAGGATGTCCTCGACCCGGACGCCACTCTCGTTGCGCCCGCCTGGCCGCGTGAGGACAAGGGCAAGCTGTCCCCTGGGATCGTTTCGCCGAATCACGACCTGGTCGAAGCTCCTGCCTGCATCTCGCAGGATCTTCCTGACGGCCGCCTGCTTGCGGACCATGGCCTCGACGTAGCAGTACCGGCACGAGAATGCGCACGCCGTCCCGGACGTAAATGTAGGCCCGGACGATAGCCTCTTGTGGACGAAGCCGCTATGGGCGTTGTAGGGGCCGGAATTCACCGAGAAGACCTGCTTTCCGAGCATGGTGGAGGTCACGGGGTGCCCGTCGCAATTTACAGTTTCAGAAATCATACGTATAGTTGGATTATGGTTTAGCTAAATCCTCTGCGCCGCCGCCGCCATGTGTGAATCAGGAACCGGGGCTTGCCGGCAACAGTGCCCGGCTCATCGATCCGCAGTTTCTCAGAATCCCCCTCCGCCCCGGCTTTATTGTGTTTCACTGGCTGGCTCTGCTGAACAGATTTCTTTCGCCGTCGCAAGGCTGGTTTGTTTTCGACTCAAACGTTCTCAGATTTATCGGATGGCCAAGGGTTTACTTGAGTTATTTCCACGCGTTTGCGCTGCGAAATTGCTCTTTCGGCTCGATCCAGTCCAAGCTCGGCGGCCCCCTGTGATTCTGATCCCAAACGAACCAGGCGAAGGCGATCATGCCCTGGCTTTGATTGCGCGGGATGCCAGTCGGGTGCATTGTGGCAAAATGCTGTCCGGGACTTCAGCTAAGACCGAAACTACCGATAAACACTGGAGCATCGCGCGTATACACAGTAACAAATGACTTCGCCGCCTAGCGCCGACACTCTCGCAGCGCCATCATCGTCGCTTCCATCGCGCGCTGACGAGCTGTGGGAGTCGCTATCCCCTTTAAACAGGACCATACGCTCTGAGTTGGGCGTTGCCAACGCATGGATAATCGGTCAGCACGGTGCGTTGCCGGTCGTATTGTTTCTAGGCCCCGACGGGCGCGTCGGCTATGCCAGTGCTAGCGCAATGCCAGACGGCATCGATTGGCTCCCCCGTGTAGCATACAGGCCGGCAGGCTTTCAGTGAGCGCCTTCGTTAACCCGCTATTCCGGATGACCTCCACCGGCGGATTCATATGCCCGCCCGAAAATCAGACATCGCTCCAGGCGGTCTTGCGAGATTGCTTCGCCAGAAACCTATATCGAGAGGCCCTGGACCTTCCGACGTTTGAGTCTTACCATCCCGCCAGGCAGCCGCTGCGACTGGGTGCGGCGCTCCAAATGGCGACGGCCGCCTTTAAGGAATCCATCCATGCTGCCAAGCCGGAGGAAAAAACGCAGTTTGCGGACCGATGGGTCGCCGAGGCGTTCGCTTACGTAGTCGGCAAGGAGATAGAGTTTGCTGCGGTGACTGCTGCAGCGGCCACAGCCCTGAGGCCGATCCGGGAATCAAACGTTCACCGGGACCGGCGAGACTTGGTGTCAGGAACCATCTCCGAATGCTTGGCGGCGGACGATCGCAGCATCTCGATTTTCGAATCAAATTCGTCTCAATTGATCGAACCATACCTTCAGGCAAGCCGAGATTCCCTCGGTGCGTTCTCCCGAGAGTTGGAAACCGCAAGGTCAGGCCGCGCCGTAAACCACAAGCCGTTTTCACAGCGCTTGGTTAAGGGAGCCGTGCTGACACAGGGGGCGGGGGCTGTGCTGCGGATCGGAACCGTGCCGGATGCGATTACCGAAGTATATGCCCAGCGCTTTGGAGGTTCTTTGCCCTATATGTCGGGTTCCGATGTGATCGTTGCCGGGAGAGATACGCCGGATTTTGGCGTCCACCCGGCTGGAAGCAGATCGATGAGTTCTTTCGTGACCGGCCGTGCCGATGCCACGGTGCTGGATGTGCCGCACGTAGTCTTTCGGGCCGGGGTGATTCTCCTGGACCCGAGGTTGGTCGCACACGAGTTCCGGCATGTGAGGCAGCAACTCGCCTCCGAGTGCCGTTTGGAAGACCTCTCGGCCGGGAGCGACTATCCAGACAAGACGACCGAACTGGAGGCCAAGCGCGAAGAAGCCGAGTTCGTCCGGCAGTTCGGCATCCTCTTTTGAGTGAATCAGGTCCGTGCTTCCAAGGGGAAGCACCTGGTTAAGGACATCCAGGCCATCGAATGAAGTTCAGATCAACTAGCGCAACGCTGATCTAGATCGCGGATAAAACCTCGAAGAAGAGAGGGACAAGTGGCCCAATGGCAAAGCCGGCTGGCCAAGGAATGGCTGCAGGGGGTTGGCCCCCGAACTGAACAGTTGTTACGACTCTTACCTTGCATGTCATACACAGATTATGGGCCATTTGAAGATAGTTGACAAAAGACGTTGGATGTTTTGCGATCCGCTTTATGCTCCCATTAATATCGAGCCGAAAACAACGGACTATGATTAGATAACTGTTTATGAAGAATCGCAAATTGATCGAGGCATGGGCCGTACAACTCGCCCATGCCTACCGGAACACTGGGAGAATATCGCTCATCGGTTTTGTTGCATTCATCGACCGACCAATAGGACACGAACCAGTCATTAAGGCCCAAATGTGCGCACATGTGGTTGGAAAAGGGCTGGTAACATTACACGCGGAGGGAGCACGATGAAACTAGCAGGAGACTTGCACAAAGACCTATCTAAAGGCAAGACGGACGCCAAAGCCAAGGGATTGGAATTGGGCGCCAGTTGCCTTGAGGCTTACCTGGCCGATTGTCGGGCATACCGATGGAAGCCAACTATGGAAGGACTCTACCGACTCCAGGTTACAATCATCGAGAAAGCCTACAAGGACGGCATCTGCGTCCTGGTGAAGGAAAGTCTGGCAGATTTCCGGCAACGAGTGAATGCAGGCATCCCCAGGCTGCTTGAGATCGAGGCCAGAACACTACCCTACGCATCGTGGCCACCAGACTGCCGCCGAAACGAGGACGAGGGAAAGAAGCGCACCCGGAAGGGAAAGAATGGCGGTGACGGCGGTCCCAACATCGAGATCACAGATCCACTGGTGGGAGGCCCACCAGCAGGGGAGGCGGCTACGCCGGTAGACACGGGCGTGGAGGCAGAGACAGACGAGATGCGCGCACTACGGGCCGCACAGAACGCGAGACTAAACCTTCTAGATTTCGATTGATATGACTGTAGACCAATTAAACCAGTTGAGGGGCATAAGCGGACATGACGTGATGCTATGCCCCAGCAGGGGGAAGAGGCCAACCGTGGAGTTTGAAGGGAAGAGCTGGAAGCAAACCTCCTTAGCAGACATGGACAATCCAGGCTACATCGACCTGTTACTGCGACACAATGTAGGCGCCCGGCTAGATCGGAGATTTAAGGTGATCGACCTGGACAGCCAAGCCGCTTACGACCTGTTCATTAAAAACAATCCCCAGTGTGCCACGGCGCACACAATCCGAGGCAAGAATTGGGCCATCCCGGTGATCATGGCTGACGATGATTTTCCCCATGCAACAAAAACTCTCCACATCGAGGGGCTTCCGGATGGAGAATGGCGTGACGGGGTCGCTTTCGCGGTTATGCCACCATCGATACATCCGGACACGAAAATAGAGTACCGATGGATTAACGGTGGCGATATAATGGTAGTCTCATTCCGCTCCATCAACTGGACCGGGTTCGACGAGGCCATGGAGTTCTCAAGGACCGATTTTCAACTCCCGATCGGTGATGGAAAAGTCGTCGCCAACTCTAACGGGGTTCTCAACCAACCACCAACCAATTCTCAACAACCGACTGAGTATCTCGTTGAGTTCTCAGAAAGCGTAACCACCAAGTGTAACCAGGAACCGTATCCGACAAGTGTAATGGACCAGCGCACAACCGTTGATTATCAGGCACTTGCGCATGATTTCGCACCGCATTACAAAGGAAACAAGTTTAATGCTATAGTGTTTCAACTGGCTCGACGTATCAAGGAGTTGCAGGCGCAAGGACACGACGTTGACCCCCGAAAAGTGTTCGCGGAGTGGTGGAAACTGGCTGAGCCATTCTGCCCAAAGACCCGTCCAGCGCCAGTATACTGGATGGAGCTTAACAGGGCACTCGCTGGCACTACCGGAGGCCCGTTGGCTAAGGCGTGGAAAGCATCCGAGGGTGTTACCGCGCCGGGCGTCGAAGTGTTGTGGGGTTCGCTGTTGATGCAACGATTAGCGGCGCTTTGCTACACGCTCCAATCGCAACGTGGCGATGGTAAATTTATCTTGCCCTGCCGCCAGTGCGCGGAGTTGCTATCGTCCTTTCCGGAGTGCGGGGAGGTTTCGCATGTTGAGACCAACCGGATGATGCACGCCTTAGAGCACTCCAAACTGATCAAGCGGCTACAGGACGGCAAGGCTGGTAAGGCAGGCGCGGGCTCTGGTGTTGCCACTGAATACACTTATACAGGGGGAATCGTATGACTCAGCAACTAGCTCAACTGCGCGCAGCGCTCAGTGACCGGATCGACCGTTACTGCTGGCCTGACCAGTGCGGGATGTGGGCGGTCTACGTCCACCAACCTTTGACCGAAGATGTTCTTCGGGAATTACTGTGGATCGACGGTTTCACGCCCGCTCCCGATGATGTTCTATTTTTGAGGCTTTGGAGACTGTTCCTTGCACCATTATGAAAACGATAATACCACCACTTGAACTTTACGGTTATCGCTGGTATGTGATGACCACGCGTCAACAACCAACCGGCTTTGTGATCCACTTGGCTTGTCGTTGCTACGATTGCGACGAAAGCGGGCTATGGATGGGCAGCGAATTGATGAGCGGAACGCCCATCCTGTCGATCAGACGAGCGACCTTAGCTGAGGTAACTGCGCACTGGGGGAGGATACAACCTGTTTCGTCGACGGAGGGGAAGACTGTGAAGCTGGCGGTTGACCGCTCTGAGATGACGGAAGATCATCCCCCGCAGCCTTGAGCGTAGCATCCATCTCTTCCTGCAAAGCATCCAGCTCCCCTTGCAGCCGCTGGACCTTCCGGGGGCAGACGCTCTTGATGTAGGAGCTGATAAATTTGGCCAGCATGGGATTTGCACCGAACGGCAACCAGCAAGCGTCATCGAGAACGCGGCACAGCAAAACGTCTGTAGGTTGATCGCCGCGCCTTGAAACCCAAAGCCCGAGACTTTGGCCCAGTCGGATTGCGTTTTTGTGCCGCTTGCTGATGGCTCCGATCCCGAGTTGCCTGGATACGGACCCGGCGCCATTGCTGAGAATGCCAATGGATCTTCGGGACTGCTTCTTCCCTTTCTGTGCCCTTGGCCGCAGATCGTTACCCCTTTCCGTTATAACCACCCTAGATGACTGTAAATGAACGTGCACGCATTCCGTGTCGCAGTGCACTGAGTAGCCAATTACCTCCCTGCCAGCGAGGGTCTCAAATTGGGGGATTAGTCGCTCTTGCATAGTCTGATCGATAAACCGCTTAACCCAATCCCGGGACTCGGTATCGCGTGATGCCTGATCGTAAAGCCACGCAGAGTGCCAGGGAGAAAAATGCGATGCGAATTGGTCTAAAGCCTTTTTCCTGTAGTGCTTGGTTACAGTCGTTTTCCCGGTTGAACGCCGGGTGACGGTTCCCCAGTACCAACGGCGAGCATGATTCTCCCGCTCCAGATGCTGCACGAAATCATCCTCGCCGGCGGGCTGGTATCTCCCGGCCTGGGCGATATACTGCCAGCCCTCCGAAAAGCCGGGGACGAAGCTTGGCGGTGAATTAAGCACTGGGGGGACTTCGACAACAAAATGCAAGGTATGCCTTGCTACCAATGCGTTGCGTTTGTCTTCAGCATGGACGGTGCTACTTGCCACCGCATGCTTCATCGAGCGACTTGTCATTCCAGTTTGTATTAGGGCCATGCCTAGACTACAACCCGAGCGGGTAGTCACTCAACCCGATACACAAAGCTCTATGCGAGTGGAAGATTTGTGTAAGCGACCGTTCCCCGCCATAAGGCGTATCACGATCTTTACACACTGTCCCCTCGCTTCGCTCGGTGCACTGCGTGCACAGTTCTTCACACGCCCCTCGACGGGGAAGACCTTATCCCCTTTGACCTATAATGTAAGTAGCCACGGCTGGTTACCGCTGGCACTTCATATATACGGTTATGGCCGGGTGCAACGCCCGGCCTCTTCTTTTGCAACATATAACACGTCACAATCGCTCTAGGATGCCCCAGGACGCGCCGCACCGCATCCGGCTACGGTGAGACCTTCGGGGTAGGTACTGCGGCAGGGCGGCCTACAGGCGCCTACAGGCGTTCGTCCGTCGTGGCGGGAAACAAAAAGAGCCCTACACAAGTAGGGCTCCCCGTTTATGGTGGCGGGTTTCTCAGGCCCGCGCCTCAAAATCATTTAGCACACTGGGCGCAGATGTAAAACGTATCCTCAAACCCATCGCGCTCAGTTAGATTCTCCCGGCTACCACACATTTCGCAGCATGGAATCCAACGCTTGACTGCCGCGCATTCCTTGCACACGCCATCGACAAGAGTCTTCTCGCAATCGCAGATACGGCCACATTTTGCGCACGGCTGGTGGGTATCGTCGGCCATGTAGGTTCCGCCGAGTCCGTAGCCGTGAGCCTCCCCCATGGATACCATTTTGGTATCCTCCCCATGCACCGCGTCATATACGACTGCGAAGGACGCAACCGCACGCGCGTCCTCGATGATCGCCGCGATGCCGCTAAGCTTGTCTATATGCAGGAATCCTTCCTGGCATAGCACTGTGTAGCCTTCTCCAAGATCATTGACGAAATCCTGAAGTCGATCCTGTGTTGTTCCGGTGGAATTGGCGGCAGCCGTCTGAGCAGCGCGCAACTCGTTTATGAGTGCCTGCATGCATTCTTGGGCGGTGGTGGGGTTGATCGTTATCTTCATGGTAGTATCATAATTACAACTCTTTCGGATTGCAAGGAGACAGTGATTGAGGCGTCTTGAAAATAGTTTGCACAAATACCTTGCAATTGACTCGGGAGGTAAAATACTGTTACCATGAAGACCGACGCGGGAAACCACCTCTGCGAACCACTATCGCACCAGCGACAGGCAGAGCTCTGCCGCCGGATGCGACAAGGAGACAATACTCCAACTGTAGCGGTCAGGAATGGAGAAATACGCCTTGTTTCGCCCAGGGACGGGCTAGTACTCTCCAATATGAGGGGGGTGTTCGGCCTAGCGGTATCTACCTTCCCGGCTGCTCGTGATGATGAAGCTACCCGTCAGGACTTGCTGCAAGCCGGGGCTGTAGGCTTGCTCAAGGCCATTGACCGATGGGACCCGCCGCGCGGCAAATTGACCACCTACAGTTACTGGCCCGCCAGGTGGGAAATGCAGAAGGTTATCGCAGGGTTGCGCCCCGTCAGCCGTAGCAAGTGGAAGCATCCTATAACATCAGTAGCTCTGGACGCTACCGACGAGGACGGTCAGTGTCTTGCCGACACTATTGCCGCGCCAGAAACGGTTGACCGCGTCCACGAGCAGGCCAGCTCGGATGCCGGGGCGTCAGTCATGCCGATGCTGGAGCAATGCCACCCCACAGCCAAGATGATCATTGAGCAACGCATTATAAAGAATCGCTCGTGGAGGAAGGTGGCCCGGATGGCCTCAAAGAAGCTCCATCGCCGGGTATCTGTAGATTTCTGCCGGCGCGTCCTGCGGGATACGCTGGCCCAACTGAGGGGGCGGCTTGAGGGGAAGCATCCGACACTTGATTTAGAAAACGGTCAACAACAACTAGAACTGTTATAACTGATATGAAGAACGAAACAGATACAATCGAACGAGAAAAGCTGGCCAAAGTCGTAGCTGAGCGGGCGAGGCTGGCTGAAGTCGTAGCCGCTATCCAGGATCATTATATAGCGACCACCACACTAGAACAACGAGCCGCAGACCGTGCGCGTGAGGATGCGCATTACGAGGATTGGTGCATGGAGCACCAAAGCGGAGGCGGTGGTTGGTAGCAGAGCGCGGGGGTAACTTCCCGTAATGCGCCTGGGTTGGTATGTTCCGATCCTGCCGTGTCGCAAGCCCGGAAATAAGCATTGAACCGTTAATATGAAAACTATAACTGCCGACGAATCATACGTAAACACCGAGAAAGTCCGTAACCTCCTGAACAACACACATCCGAACGCACCAGCGCTCCAGCTCGATGGACTTCCTATTATCCCCTTCAGCTACGTGGAGGTCCTCGATGAAAACTTGGGGCTGTTCGTTACTGAATGTGGCCCCCTGCTCAACGTGCTGGATACACCCCTCATGGCCAAGGGATTTGGCAAGGATGCCATTATCGTCAATGACGTTAGCGCGCTAGATGGCGTGAATGCGTCCTTCCGTCAACCTGTCACAGCGCGTGAACTAGGGGACTCTATATGCGGGCAGTTGCACGTCGCGATTGAAGAATCCCACGCGTCCATCAAGGCGCTCATCCCCAAGGTCAAGTTCACATGCCCTATCGTGCTAGATTCCCGCCGCGCGCAATGGCACATGCTTATTGGCGGACAGACTGCAGCGTCCGTGCCGGTTCGCGCTGCTTACGCCGCCACCGATGCCGATGTTGTGGATGCTGTTACGGAGTTGGTGTGGCTGGACGGAGTTTACCGCGACGGTGTAGCTGACGGTCGAGCCGAACTGGCTGAAAACCTCCGCTCACTTATCGGCGCAGAAGAAGAGAGCTACTAACCAATTCCAACCAGCGAGGGTCCGACCACATCGCGCATAATTATAATGTTTATGATAAAGCAAATTATCGCAATGCTTAACCAGCGCATCTACGACTGGGAAGAGGTCTTAAGCACTAACCGTGGTCACACCAACAAGACATTATCGCCCAAACGCCGGAAAGAGATCATCCGTGCGATGGAAGATTTGAAGCGTCAGTACTACGTGATGCAATCCATCGAGCGCGCTAGCGCTGCTGTGCCGGTCGGCGGCCAACTCCAAATGTTCTAGCCTTATAACTGCATTATGGACCTAGAACCTTACTATCCACCAGCGGATCAGATCCCAGCAACGAGATCGACATTGAATTGCAACGGAAGGCCCTCCGGCGTGAGGAGCTTCGGAAGGCTGGACTTGCTGACGAGCTTTGCAAGTCATCCGTCGTCGAAGCCATCAACATTGTAAACGCAAACGTAGCCCATGGTGGCCAACTCCAAATGTTCTAACATGGAACTTCATCCCCTCGAATTGGCTGAGGCCGTCAACCCGACGTGTGCCATTTGCGGCCAGCGCAAGTATCGCACTGAGCTGGCCCGGCAACTGCACGGAAACCAGCACGCCAGCCGTCACGGAGCTCGCAAACCCACCATCATGATCAGGCACCTCGATACTCCCACCTGCCGATGCGCCAAGCCCGACTTTTCACGCGGGGAGGAATTGTTCCGTCGGTTGACGGACTCGATGCCAAAACAAACCACCATCGTAGCCCAATTCTTCAACCCATGACACCAAACACATACCTAACCCGTCAACGTGATGGCCGCGCCCAATTATTGCGCGTTATGTCCGTCACATCGCCGCTATGCACAGTTGCACCTTGCCAGAGCGTGGAAACCACCCAGGGAGCCATGCCGGGGCCGTGGTCCTCGCCGTCGCTTCCACTGCCGATCGCGCTGTATTCCAGTTGGTCATCATGGAACTGGCTACCCGTTGCTAACGACGCGTCCGATATGTTTGCGCCGAACACCGGCATGGTGGATCCTCCGATGCAGCCCAAGCCCATCGGTGCACCTGCGGTGCCAGCCCCGGAAGCCGGGGACATGACCGACTCCGAGCCGGTGCCGTTTGGTGCCAAGCATCGCGGCCACCCGTCAATACTTTTAGCCCTCCAATGCGCACGCTACTTCAAGCCTCTTGCCTTCCATGGTTTCCCTCTGGCTTGAGGCGCGTGTAGTTTATCCCGCCGGACCAGCCTCGCCTCAGCCACGCTGCGGCCAACGTCATCCCAAACTGAGGCCACGGAGCTTTAGGAACTGGGACTTCGAGCAGTTCGACCAAACCGAAACTATCATGCCGGATGTCATCTTGCCGTGCCCGCATGAACCACGCGTTTGCCAAAGACAGGAATACTACATTGTCCGTCACTTGCATTGCCTTAACCAGGAATTGGCGGAACTGAGAGTATGGCGGGTTGGTTATCAGCCAGTCCCAATGTCCCTCGGCGCTGAAGAAATCGCGCCCGTCTCGGATCTCGCACCATTCTCCTTTGCAATTCTTCGGCAAGGCGCGCAGAAATGCACCTCCGCCGCGGCAAGGCTCCAGAACTCTTCCAGACGGCATGAAATGTTGCACGATGGCGTGCGCCAACCAGTCAGGCGTATCGACGCAATCGTCACCACCAAATGGGATCAACTTGCCATTCGCCCCTCTGGAGGCGCCAAGTTCGATGCCGGCTTCCCGGATTAACCTGGCGCTCAGAGGCTTTCCGCCAGATTTCTTCACCGCCAGCCGCATCACTTCGCCTCGCATTTCGGTCAATACTGCTGCCAGCTCGCGGGCCTGGCCTTCGTTCTCTGGCAGAGGAATGTCTCCATTTGGAGACATTTGAAGCTCGGCGACGGCGGTAGCTTCTTCGATCAGCCTGTAACCGTGAGCTCTTTTGAAGTCGAATCGGTCGATGCAGTACGCCTCGAAGGTCGCATACGATTCTCGATAAAGCCGCCGATCCCGAATTTCCCGCAGAGCCAGCCCTACACGAATAAATTCGGCGGCGCCCTTGACAATGATCTTCTCGCACCGCCGGAGGGCCTTTCGTTCTGGAATAGTGAGCCGCTTGGCCAAAATCACCCCTCCGTTCCTGGACGCTGCCTCGACTGCTGCGCTCTGAGGCGATTCGGGGTCCACGGAGTCTGTCGATTCAAAGCTCATGTCGCGCACGGTACCGCTTGGGCACTGGATTTGACAGCGGTTTCATCGCCCTGCACCGCCTCGTCCCCAGAGAAGCCACGAGCCTGGCCCTCCGCTTCATTGCCGGCGTTACCAAACCCGCCCGCCCCTCCACCCCGGAGGCCGAAGCCGACCCGCACCAGTACGACGGCACGCCGCGCACCGCCGAACAGGTGGCCGCATAAGTCAGACATCCCCGGCTCGTCCGGGGATTTTTTCTGCTCGCGAACCCCGCCCACCCGCCGCTACCCACCGGAACTGGTTGCGCGTTGAGTCAGAGCCACCGCCAACTGCCCCTCCCCCACCAAAGTGGCGCTTAGCTCGCACCCGATGCCCTCGGCAAAAACTCGCGCCAGTGAAAGCCCCAGGCCCGTGTGCCCGTCGCCCGTCCGCGCGGCGTCTTTGCGCCAGAAGCGCTCGAACAGGTGTGGCAAATCCCGCTCCTCCAGATCGTCCGTGGTGTTCACTATGCGCAACGTCAGCCGGCCATTGTCGGCCGCCGCCTCCACCTCCACCGCGCCGCCTCGCGGCGCGTAGGCGACCGCGTTGTCCACGAGATTTCTCAAGATGGAACGCAGCAGCACCGGGTCCGTCTCCGCCTGAGCGTCGGCTGGCACGTTGACCTTCAAGTCAAGCTCACGCGCCGCGGCCTTCTCCCGGAACGACTCGCACACGTCCCGAACCAACGCCGCCAGCTCCACCCGCTCGCGTGCCACCGGCAATCCGCCATGTTCCCCCCGCGCCAGGGCCAGCAGGCGCGTGAGAATGGACTCCAGATGCAGCGCGATCGCCAGCGTTTCATGGTCCGCATCCGCGGCCCGGGTGTCGGGCAGCTTGATCGCCAGCTCCGCCAGGCTCCGCAGCTCGGCCACGGGTGTGCGAAATTCGTGGGCGACGTCGGAGCTGAAGCGCCGTTCGCGCTCAAAGGAATCCTCTAGCCGGGCGAGCAGTTCGTTCAAGCGCGCCGCGATGGGCGCCAGCTCTCCCGGCAAGCCCTCCGTGGCGAAGCGCGCCGAGAGCCTCGCCGCATCAATCCCCGCCGCTTCCGCCGCCAGGGCCTGCAAGGGCTTCAGTTCGCGCCGCAGCACGCGCGGCACCACCAGGGCCGTGGCTGCGAGCAACAGCAGCCCGCTTCCAGCCAGCACCAGTTGGAGGGTTGCCAGAGTCCGATCCAGCTCACGCCGGACCGAGGCCACGACCAGGACCGCATCCGGAATCGAACCCTTCGCCGGCTCGTCGTCTGAGTTTTGCGGACGGAACTCGAAACCCACCGCCCGGCACCTCCGGCCCTCGGGCAATGTCAGGCTCCAAAACACCGGCTTTTCCAGCGTGCCGTGACGGCGCGCCAGGTGCCCGTCGCGCAGCGAGCGCGAACGCTCCAACGTCCGGCCTTCGGCGTCCCATAACTCGAAAAAGTCGGCTCCCCCCTCCTCAAAACCGCGCATGTGCTCGTCGGAAAAATCCATTTCCGGTCCGCTGCCCTTTTGCCCGGTTAAGCTGGCCAGCGCCTGGGCCGTGGTACGGAGCGCCGCATCGAACTCGACCTGCAGCGCCGCCCGGGCACAGACATAGACCGTAAAGCCGCCCGCCCCCAGGAGCAGGCCCACCGTGAGCAGCAGCTTGCGCGTGAGTTGTCGGCGGATGGTTTTCATTCCGCGGCCAGCTCGTAGCCCAGTCCACGCCGCGTGTGGATCAACGGCGCTGAGCCCCGCTCGCCCAGTTTTTGCCGCAGCGAACAAATGGCTGAGTCCACTGAGTTGCTCGCCGGCTCCACTTCGCCGCCGTAAATGTGTTCCTCGATTTCCGTGCGCGTGACGATCTGCCCGCACCGCCGGGCCAGGTATTCCAGCAGGGCGTATTCGCGCGGTTGCAGCGTGATCACGCGTCCGGCGCGGCTCACCTTGCGGGCACCGGTGTCAATCCCCAGGTCGCCGACCATCAACCGCGTCTCCTTGCTCCCGTAAGCCCGCCGGCACAGCGCCTTGACGCGCGCCAGCAGTTCCTCCAACGCGAACGGCTTCACCAGGTAGTCGTCCGCGCCCAGTTCCAGCCCCCGCACCCGGTCCGGCACCGTATCCCTGGCAGTCAGCAGCAGGACGTGCGTGCGCTTCCCCCGCTTGCGGAGCCGTTGCAACACCGCCAGCCCGTCCAGCTTCGGCAGCATGATGT
>SESG01003919.1_pt1 | contig 16363 bp, 15 predicted proteins | sample 3171421 | NCBI WGS metagenome assembly SESG01 (sample SAMN10866946, study PRJNA518727) | freshwater metagenome | biome: subpolar coniferous forest; feature: holomictic lake; material: water; isolation source: holomictic Lake 227, 6 m and 8 m depth | place: Canada: near Kenora, Ontario | collected... | reverse complement strand
TACCTTGGCTACCTTGGCTACCTTCGCTTTCCAGCACCTGCCGGATCTCCCGGCGCATGCGTCCTACCTCCTGGGCCACAGCAAAGGGAACGGGAATCTCCTCTCCCGTCCAGCTGGGAATCTCACCGCTTCGGTGGATGGGCACCACCTTGATCTCATTATCTCCAATCTCGGTGATCTCCCAGATTTCGCCCTTGGTGACGAACGTGGCTCCTGGCTCGGCAAAGCTGATGACAAAGGCCTCGTCCAAAGTTCCCACAGAGCGGCGGCCCACAATATCGTAGACGTTATACCTCTTCTCATCCGGGATCATGGAGAGGTTCTCGATGTAGTACTCCCGCGCTTTGCGAGTCCTTTGCAAGAGGTCGCCGTCCAGCCACACCAGCCGATGCTCTTCCATTTGAGTGATGACGCCGTCCATCTCCTCTCTGGAGAGCAGCCGGAAGGGATAAGCTCTGGTGATGATTCTGTGTGCCTTTTCCCGGTCTATCTCCCCGAAATCCATCTCCAGTCCCACAATCTGGTTAGCTAACACATCAGTGGGCTTCTCATGAATCAGGATAGCTTCCAGCTCGCCGGCTGCCGCCCCGCGGGCAATGGCACAGCCCTCTGCCACATCATCGGCACAGGTGGCGATGATGGTCCCGGAAGAGATGAGGCCGATCTTGTGCCCGGCACGGCCTACCCGCTGCAAAAGGCGCGATACCTCACGTGGCGAGCTGTACTGGATGACGTGGTCCACATCGCCGATATCAATTCCTAGCTCCATAGAGGAAGTACAGATCAGGCCGCGTAATTCGCCGGCCTTGAAGGCCTCCTCTGCTTCCACTCGCGCCTCCACCGAGAGGCTGCCGTGGTGCACGCCAATGGACTCGCCAAGCTGGCGAAACCGAGAGCCTAAGACCTCCGCCGCCTGCCGGGTGTTGACGAAGATGAGGCACTTTTTGTTGTGCACCGTCTCCCTGATGAAGCGAATCTGCGCCGCCAAACGGGGATCGCACTCCAGGGTGCCGGCCATAGTATAGTCAGCCCGCGTGGGCTGAGGACTTACTACCTGAAAATCGCTGGCCCTCTCCACATCCGTCTGGATGATTCGAAAGCTGCGTTCTGTTCCCACGAGCAGCCTGGCCACGGCCTCTGGCGAGCCCACCGTTGCAGAAAGCCCAATCCTTTGAAAGTCGCCGGCAAGCTCCGCCAGCCTCTCCAGGAGCACGGCCAGCTGCGAGCCGCGCTTGGAAGAGGCCATCTCGTGCACCTCATCCACCACGACGACCTTGACCGTGGAGAGATTTTGGCGCAGGAGCTTTCCGGTCAGCATTATCTGCAGCGTCTCCGGGGTGGTGATCAGCAGGTCCGGCGGCTTTAATGCCTGTTTTCTCCGATCCGCCTGGCTGGTGTCGCCGTGCCGAACGGCAACGGTTATGTGCAGCTTCTCCCCCCATTCTTGAAACCGGCGCAGCATATCCCGGTTCAGGGCACGTAGCGGCGTGATGTAGACGGCCTTTGTCCCCTGGCGCTCGCCTGAAAGAATCTTATGAAAGATGGGCAGGCTGGCCGCTTCCGTCTTTCCTGTGCCGGTGGGCGCGATGAGCAGCACATTTTCTCCGGAGAGGATGAAAGGAATGGCCTCTTCTTGCGGCTTTGTCGGCTCGAAGATGGACTCTTCCACTAGCTTTGCTCTGATCTGATCATGAAGCAGGCCGAAAACGTTCACAATTTATCCATTTGCTGATCCGGTATATGAAAACCTTGCGAGGGGACACAAAAACTCAAAATGATTACCTTTGTGCATGAGAAGATCACGAAAGCATCTGATAAAATCAAATGTGGCCGATGCCCGGGCTCTGCAGCTGGAGACGGCAAAACAGATCTTAGCCGAGGTTTTCCATACACGGCTTTGCGATGTAGAAGATATGATTACGAAGAGGATTGAGGAGAAGTGCCGGCCTGAGGAGAAGAGCAGGATAGAGGATAATAGAAGCGCTGCAAAGTGGGGGACGTGGCCGGAGATGTTCCTGACAGAGGGTGAGATAAATATTTAAAATATTTAATTTAATATATCATAATCAAATAGGATAAAGAAGATACTACTGGCAAGGTTATGTTATCATTTACTTTTAGAGGTAGCGACTCAATAATCGTTGCCAACACTACTACAAAAATTGTTGCTGGTACCGGCATCGCGAACAAGGCAAATATTGCCCCAGCCGCAAATCCTATCGTGCCTTCAAAGGTTTTGTTTCTATTCCATGGCAATTTATGTCTTCCATATCGAGTACCGATGTATGTTGCAAAACCATCCCCGAGAGCCAGTATGAGTATTACAGATATTGCTGCGGCAGAGTCGTTTCTCAGCATACTGAGGGCAAAGAGAATGCCAAGCGCGTTGTACAACGCCCCCTCGCCAGGAATTTCCCCTTCCCTTCCGACATTTCTTAGCCATTCCTCAATCCCAGGTATTTTCATTCCGATTAATTTTAGATGTATTAATATAATTCCTGTGCAAGTTCCTAGAAGAACAAAGTATGATGTCGTTTGGATACCCAGGATCCATATCAATAGACATGCCGACAGGTTTGAGATTATGTGTGCAGCTTTTCTGGCTCTCTCATCTATCCTATTAATTGCGTTTTTTTGTCTAAAGACAATTGCCTCAGCTATTGCATATCCAAGACCTGCTATGGCAATGCCTTCTCCGAGATCCAACCAGCAATTCAGTCCTCCAGACACCTGATACCAGCCGACCAACAGCCCAATAAAGTAGAATAAAGGAAATGCCACATGCCCCATAAGGGGAAACACAAATGAGAATGCTCCACTGATGGGTTCAAGGTGGCAGCAATTTGCAGGTTCAGGAAGGCACTTTAGAGATGTGGCTATTAATACGGCAATGATGAGACTGAAAAACAGGAGCTTAATGCGTTCCATCGATGTAGGATTGAGAGCCGACAAGAAATCACCTAAAGGGTCAAGCGATCTCAAGCAATTAATCTACGAGTATATAAATAGATGCAAATTCATCTGTTTTGCGATAGCAGGGGCATGAGACAATGCTCAATGAAAAACCTAAATCTAATTTGAATTTCATATCCTGCAAACACCAATTAGAAATATATAAAAATTATAAAATATATAGTTCCGTTCTCCTCCTTGTAATAACTTACGGTACGCTTTTTATCTTTTGGGATTTGCTGACACAATACGATACTGCTCTTTTTCTCGAAATCTGCGAAGATAGAATTCCTGCTATCGAATCTTTTTTTGTTCTATGGACAAATGGAGGGGCTTCTCTTTTTATATGTTTTATAATTATATTTCTATGGCTAAAAGGAGAAAAAAGACCGGCGATTTATCTAGCATTGGGATTGATAGTAGATACGATTCTGGTTTATACCCTCAAGACAATGATCCACCGGCCCAGGCCATATGAAGTCCTATCCATAATGCCACTTGAACTGGTAGATAATTTTAGAAGCTTACCATCTGGACATACTTCGACAGCTTTTTTATCTGCCATGATATTATCAAAATTTTATAGCAAATATATGGTTGTTTTTTTTGTCATTGCAGCATCTATAGGTTTCTCGAGAGTATACATAGGTGTTCATTATCCACTTGACGTGATAGTTGGGGCAATAACCGGCAGTTTGGTGGGCATTTTGATGGTAGATCTCTTGGATCGCTTCGATTACTCAAGGAAATGATGCGTTAGTTGTGTAACATCGCGGTATCGGACCACGCCCACCATTTTGTCATCCTTATCAGTAACCGGCAGCGCCCTGAAGTCATATCTTGAGAACATAGCCGAGGCTTCTCCCAATGTGTTTTCTTCCTTCAAGGTTATGACGCTCTTGACCATGATATCCTTTAATAAGGCTTTATCATCGCCTCTGAGCAAATCCTTCACATCGATCACACCTAGCAGCTTATCCCTCCCATCGACGACAAAGAGATACATCACTTCATCTTTGTCCTTGGCAATTCTAGGATATCTGTTCTGCGCAGTCTCAACGATTTCATCAGGCGAAACTCGTATATATTTTTCAGTAATGATATTGATAATAGTGTCTTGCAGCTTATCCAAAATGGACTTTATCTTGTCGATGTTATCTTCATCCATCAAGTTCATTATGGCTTTCCGGTCTTCGAAAGCCAGGACTGATAGCACATCTGCAGCCTGTCCCGGCGTCATCTTGTCTAGCAGCTGTGCCACCTTTTCTTTCTTTAGAGAGGAGATTATCTCCCTTTGCATGTTCGGGCCGATCTCTTCTAGTGTATCCGAAGCTTGCTCAGTATCGAGCTGATTTATAACTGCCACTCTTTGCTCATGATCCAGATCTTCTAAGATTTCCACGAGATCAACTGGCGGAAGGTCATTCAGCTTTTCTTTCAGTATCTTGAGCTTTACGTTGCCTGTGAAACTTCCGAGGTCAGCGGGCAATGGTTGAACGTAGAGCCATGGTATCAGCTTATCCTCGCTTCTATCGATCTCCTTATGAAATAGATCTGCAAGCCAGCTTAGGCCCAGCCTCCTCAAACGCGCATAGCTGGCAGGATCGACATCGGTAACGTACAGCTTATTTTTCTTCATCACCATCTTTATGTCGTAGACCAATTCCACATCGTTATCCTCCATATCGAGGATCTTCTTGTCCATGATATGGTCCCTTAGCAGAACAAATCCTTCGGGAATTTTGCATGCAAATTTTTCTGCATCGTCAATATCGATGGCGACTTCCTTTGAATCAAACAACCTGACCTTTTCCCAGGGGACCATTAGTGAAGGATAACCAAAGGGTCGAGTGACAACTAAATGCGTAACTTCTGCCGCTTTTTCTTTGTCCAGGACTGTAAGATCCGAGAGCTTGCCTACCTTCTTGCCACCGATTGTGACTTTCGCATTAAGCACATCACTCAAAAAATAGGTGCTCTCCGGCAAATAGATTGTCCCAAAACTAATATTAGTCTTATCAAAGCCGATCATCGCACCACCAAATAAAATTTATAAACTAATATCATGACCAATATGATCAAATAGATTCTCAAAGCCAGAAGAGATGCTTTGACCAGGGGCGTCATGTGCAAGCGGGGCTGGCTGTACTTATGGTTGATCTCTTTCACCTTGCCAATCCACTCTTGGACCATATTTTTCCCCACATGTCCCTCACTTTTTTCGTTTGCACTGGTCACTAGAAGACCTCCGGGAACAGCACGCTCAGAGCGTATAGTGTGGAAAGGATGATTATCATGAGGATAATCGAAAAGCCCAAAACATTCTGAAACAGCGTATTCTTGTATTTCCCCATAAGCTCTTCGCTGTTCAGCAGCACTATTAGGAAGACCAGGGCAGCAGGGAGGAGCGTGACGGCAATTACCTGCACAAATAGAGTTATGAGGACTAATGGCGCTCCTGGAAGCAGCACGATTATACCGGCACCAAGTAAGCTCAGGAAATAGAATGCATAGAACATGGGTGCTTCCGAAAGCTTGTTGTTAATAGAGTGCGCCCATCCAAGCACCTCACCCATCGCCCACGAACTTGCTAAGGAGATGCATATAGCACCCAGCAATCCTGCATCGAATAGCCCTATGGCCAGGGCCGTGCCGACTAGTGGTTGGCTTCCAATGATTGCTCGGGCGGCATCTGCCGCGCTTTCTATATCGGTTCCACCCGGTTTGAATAACAAAGATCCTGTGAGAATTATGCAGAACACTGCCACCAGGATGGTGAAAAGGGCTCCTATGGCAGTGTCGAGCTTCCCAAACGGAATATCTTTTTCAGTCATGCCTTTATCCACGACGGAACTCTGCTGGAAGAAGATCATCCAGGGAGCTATGGTCGTTCCGATGTTGGCCATCAAGAAAAAGAAGACCTCACCATTAAATCCATAAGGGAATGCTGGCATCAATCCGCCCATAACCTGGTTGTAATCCGGTCTTACGATAAGTGCGGCAGGAATGTAGATCAGGTTCAAAGTACAGAATAGAAGAACTATCTTTTCCCAGGTCCAGTACCGACCATACATAACGATGGCGATCATCAGGGCTGAAACGCTGATCACCGTTAACAATGGGGGGACACCGAATATATTCAGTGCCGCAGTCATTCCGATGAATTCTGTGACCAGAGTAAGAAAATTCACAATACCAAGGTCGATCAGAGAGAACCAGCCCCAAAATGGCCCGAAAGCATCGAATATGGCCTCAGCATGCCCCCTCTTGGTGACAGCACCGAGCCTCACGGTCATCTCCTGAACCACATAAGCTATTGGGCCTAACAATATTACAAACCAGATAAAACTAAAACCGAACTTGGCCCCGGTGGCAGCATAGGTTGTAATTCCGCCGGCATCATTGTCGGCAATCATCACGATTATGCCCGGACCGGCAAGCGCTAGGTAAAGGCTTAACCATTTTATTAGTCTGCGATATTTATAGAAAAGACTGGCCCAAAACTCCAATGTCATCTCTCCGGGTTGTCTAATGCAGATCTCATGCTTTATCAAGATTTCGGTGTATATCCATCTTCTAATCAATTATGTTGGCAAACTACCAATCAAATGCATAAATACCAAGCAAATACCTGAATAGATAAGCTTTTATATAGTATCTTGGTACAACATTGATAAATGCCATAATTTAGGAGAAAATCAGATAAACATGGGCAATAGATCTGTGTTGGATGAAATCGATTCCAATATTCTTAAACTTCTCAAGCAAAATTCTCGAATGAGTTATCTAGAGATGTCTCGCCGCATGAACATATCAGATGCAACGGTACAATTCAGAATTAAACGGCTGAAAGAGCATGGAATCATAAAAAAGTTTACAATAACAGTAGACCCTGCGTCAATCGGCTATGTAGTGGCGGTTATAATGCTCGTACAGATAGATGCTGATAAACATGACGCCGCTAAAAATGAGCTTTCAAAGATCCCCCAAATCTCGGAAATCTATAGTGTGCTAGGAGAATACGACCTATTTCTCAAAGTCTATGCCAGAAGCCTTGAAGAACTCAATGAATTGATTAACGATAAGATAAGATCTATCGAGGGTATTGAGGATCTTCTCGAGATTGTTATCGTTGAGAGGGTAAAAGAAGAGTCATTCTCTAATTGTAGCTGATTTTACCAGTTCGTATAATGCCTCGTTTACGGGAACCTCTATCTTATGCTTTTTCGCCCGGCGAATGATGTAGCCGTTTATGGAATCAATCTCAGTCATCCTACCCTTTAACACATCCTGGAGCATGCTGGAGGTATTGCCGGATGTCTTTTCGGCTACGGAATAAACCATTTTCCTAACGCTCATCTCATCCCTCTTTATGCCTTCCTTTGCGGCAACGTTCACGGCTTCCTTGACCGCGCCCTGCACAGTGTTTTTGAGGAAAGAGGATAAAACAATTCCGTTCTCCCGGCGAGTTAATGCCGTTATAGGGTTAATCACGGAGTTGACGAAGAGCTTGCTGTATTGATGCTCCTTAAAATCCGGGGCATATTCCAACTCAAAGCCCTTCTCCAAGAACCTATCCATCATAAATTTTTTCTTATCCTCGCCGATTTTATCCTCTAGAATGGTTTTTCCCTTTCCTTTAAGCTCCACCGTGCCGTCCTCTGAGAGCTTGACTCCCAGAGCGGTGATGCCTTCCAATACTTGAGAATCGGGCAGATCAAGCTCATTAAAGACTTCCCTATTTCCCATGCCGTTCATCAACAATATGAAGTGGGCGTTCTTCAGCCGCCCTTGCAAGAGGCCAGACTTTCTCAATTCATCGCAGACACCGGGCAGAGAGTATGTCTTAACGCATACTAATACGATCTCCGGACAAAAATCGGATGCTTTCAGGTCATCAAGGCCTGTAAAGCAGTGTTTGAACTTCAAAAGCTTTCTCTCTTCGGGAAGATATATCTGCAGGCCGATATCTTTTATTCCATTTATATGGCTCTTTCTTCCCAGGAGAGCCACGTTTTCGATTTTAATTCCATTTAAATCGCAAGGGTCTGAGAGAAGATATCCCATGAATGAGCCAATGGCTCCCGCCCCATAAATCAAGACATCTGCCATTTTCACATCAATCATTTCTTCCTATAAAAATCTCTTCCGGCGTAGAACTGATAATTCTGCAAAAAAATAAAAAAAGGATTAAGCGGCCAGGCCTACACATTGAGCTGGTAGGCGTAACCGGCCTGGAAGTTCTTGTAATCCGAGAACGTGAACCCGCTGCCATCTATGGCGATGTTGTGATACTCATTTCCCGGAACATTGATTGTCACTGTACCGTCGGGCTCTCCCGTCATTCCCTCGGTGGCCTGATAGCTGCCATCGACATAGACATTATACCCTCGCAGCCAGGCTGAGCTGATGGTGACTGCCGCGAAATTGTAGACGGGCTGGGCAGGAGGCTGGTAGGGCACTACATCTATTACTATCACGTTGCTGGGCTGTCCGGCAATATTGAAGAACAACTGATGCTGCCCCACCTCATCAGCATAAAATCCTATCTGGTTGTAGGGATTGAAGTAGTAGCTGTTCATATCCAGATTTCCGTCCGGATAAATCTCATAGAGATAGCCATAACCTCCGGCTGAAGATGTGGTAATCATGTTCAGCATAGAGCCCAAAGGAACCATGGCATACTGAGTCCAGCTGGAGGGGCCTGATATCCAGAGAGAGTTTATGCCGGTGCTAAGAGCATAGGTCTGATACTGGGCGTAGGACACCGCTTTTTGCGTGGAGCCGAAGTAGAGCATGGCAGGCTCCACCCCCTTCAAATCGATTTTAGTAGGAGCGGTGAGCTGATCTACTGGAGCCTCGGAGGTAGAACGATAGTACTTAGAGAACTTCTGCAAAGCAACCTGACTGGAAGCTGTGCTTGAATCCTGGCCGGTTGCCAGACCGGATACTTGGCCTAATGACTGGCCGGCGCTCTGGTCTATTGCGGGATTGGACAAGAGCGGCAGGCCGCTAACCCCGGTTGTCCGCGTTTCGGACTGCAATTTTGCAGACTTCACCAGCTCGCTTGAGCTGAGGGGCTTTTCGCTCCAGGATGCAGATTTTCCTCCTTTTGAGCCTGCATTTTCCAATCCAGATTGCAATCCAGAAGATGAAGAATCCTGCAAAGCGGCACTTCCCGTTACCGTGATCGTCCCTTGCATGCCGGGGTGAATGCTGCAGTGATAGCCGTAGCTGCCGGGAGTTTTGAAAGTGAAGTCGAACTTCTTTCCTGGATTTAGCACACCTGAATCGAATAAGCCTTTAATATCACTGGTAACAGAATGCTGTACACCATCCTGATTATGCCACTCTACTTTCGTTCCAACAGGCATGGTCAAAGTGGATGGCTGAAATAAGCTGTCCTTGATATTTATCGTGGTTGCAGAGCCGGATGGATCGTCAACCTGATTGAGTTTCACACCACCGAAATTGTACCCAACCTGGCTGTCGAGCTTTTTTTCGGACACAGCGCCCGATAAGCTGATCAGCATTATCAGGATCAATATTGATAGACACCTTTTCATAGACTAAACCCCCATTTCTTCTTAGATACGCATCTATAAGAATATATATTTTTTGTGGGAAAAATGTTATATAACGCTACAAAAATACTATGAGCCGCAACACATAGCACCGGCTCATCGTCCTTTAGAATAATAGCTTCACTCTTCCGGCTCATCCCGGAAGATGGTCTGCTCCCTTCCCGGCCCCACCGAGACGGCAGAAATGCAGTTATCCAGCGGCTCAATATAGAGTAGCTCCTCCAGCCGCTCAACATAAGCACGGGCATTGGCCGGCAGATCATCATACTCTTTGACTTCGGTTATATCCTCAGTCCAACCAGGCATGTCCTCATAAATGGGCTTGCATCTGGCCAGGTCCAATGTGCTCTCCGGAGGATAGCCGAGCTCCTCGCCATCGAGCGTATAGCCGACGCAAATTTTTATGGGATTAATGCCTGTGAGCACATCCAGTTTGGTTAGAGCCAGCTCCGTGTAGCCGTTCAGGTGTACGGACTTCAGGCCCAGGACAGCATCAAACCAGCCGCAGCGTCTGGCCCTGCCCGTTGTCGTACCATACTCTGCACCCTTCTCTCGCATCATCACGCCCAGAGCATCTTTTAGCTCCGTGGGCATGGGACCTTCTCCGACGCGGGTGATGTAGGCCTTGATCACGCCGACCACGTTGTCCACCATTACCGGGCCAACGCCTAAGTTGGCGCAGGCGCTTCCCGCGGTAGTGAAGCTGGAGGTCACGAACTTCTGCGTGCCGTGGATGACATCCAGGAATGCTCCCTGAGCGCCTTCGGCCAGAACGCACTTGTCCTCGATGAGAGCTATGTTGATCTCACGCGAGACATCCGTCACCTTGTCCTTCAGGCGTTTTCCGATCTCCAGATACTCATCGATGTAGGGCGCATACCTGACCACCGTGGGGTCGCCGCCCATGTCGGCAATGGCTTTCTCCTTGGCCGGACCGATCTCTTTGAGCTTGGCCTCCAGCAGAGCCGGGTCGGTGAGGTCTCCCATCTGCACCTCCTCGCGAGCGACCTTATCCACGTAGGCAAACCCAATGCCACGGTTGGTGGTGCCGATCTTCTCCGTCCTGGCCTTCTCACGTAGCCCGTCGAGCTCAATGTGATAGGGCATGATGATGGTCGTCTTGGCGTCGATGCCGATATCGACCTTGATGCCCTCCGATTCCAGGGACTGAATCTCGCTCCACAGGACACGGGGGTTGAGCACCACGCCCGGACCGATGAGCAGCCTTCTGCCAAAGATGGCGCCGCTGGGAACCAGATGCAGCTTGTATTTCTTGCCGCCTACTACCACGGTATGGCCGGCGTTGTCGCCGCCCTGGAAGCGAACCACAACATCGTAATTTTCGGCCAGCAAATCAATAACCTTGCCTTTGCCTTCATCACCAAACTGTGCACCGGTGAGTATTGTAAACATGGAGCTAAGGTTAGCGACCACGTAGATAACAATTTTGATGCACATGGCTTGCGATAGCTGCCGTCACATCCACGCCCAGGGCTTCGAAGATGCCCTTTCCCGAAGGCGTTCCATTCACCTCGATGACGGTGAGGCCGCGCTCCGTCTCCAGGAGATCCACGCCGCAGTAGACGGTGCCCACCGCCTTGGCCGCCTTGGCCGCCAACTCCTCCAGCTCCTTCGTTACAGGACAGGCTACCGCTCGTCCGCCCCGGGCCAGGTTGCTGATCCACTGGCCGGGAGGGGCGAGGCGATGAATGGCGCCCAAAACTCTGCCGTCCACCACAAAGGCCCGGATGTCGCGGGGAGTAACGAGGGCGATGAACTCCTGCAGGTAGACCTGCCCCTGTTTTTCCAGTATGCTTTCCAGCCGGGCCTGGTCCAAATCACTGCCGTCCTCCAGAAGGATGATGTCTCTGCCCTTGTAGCCGAAGAGGGGCTTGGAGACTGCCTTTTTAAAATCGTGCACGGCTCTCTTGGCCTCTTTGAAGCTGGTGGTGACAGCAGTCCTGGGAGTGGCGACCCCGGCATCCTGCAAAGCTCGGGAGGTGGCGAACTTGTTGGCCGCTCTAGCTATGGCCTGGGGCGGATTGATGACGGTGATTCCCTTTTCCTGGAGGGCCTGCAAGACCTCAAAGCGGAAGGCTACGTCGCTCGCACCCCTTCGGCCCAGGTCCCGCACCACTATGGCGTCCAGATTGAGGAGATCGATTCCGGCGCAGCTAAAAGATTGAATGCTGTTGATGCTGGCCAGGAGGTCCGAGAAGTTCAGGAAAAATGCGTCCATGCCTTTTGCAGAGAAGGAGGCGAGGAGAGCCTGGGCTGTCCAATCCAGGGGGTCTGAAACAATGATGGCAACGCGCATGAGCTGGTTTTGGGCGAGCGGATATATCACGATTGCCTCTCAGTGGTTGCCGATAAGCTGCCGATGTATTGCCGATAAAATGCCGATAACGAGTAAGCCCGCCCCCGCCGGGATGGGTCGGCCACCTCCAGCCAGCCGTCACCCACCCAGTATTTGAGAAGGTTTCGGACCATGCGCTCAGAAAGGCCCAGCTCGGCAGCTACCTCAGGAGCAGTGATGCGATCCTGACTTGCAAAGAGGCACAGCACTACCCGCGCCCGGTGGTCCAGGCGGCGCAGAGCTTCGGGCTTCGCCGGGTGGCCCTCGGCCCCGCATCTTTCCGCCTTAAGTCGAACTGCCTCGAAGATGGCGTTCTGGCCCTCCCGGTAAGGTGTGGGCCTGGCTCTGGGGCCATATTCTACCAGAGCATGCAGCCTCTTGATCAGCTCCTCGGTGAGGGGCTTTTTCTTCCTGGCCCACTCCTCCACGCAGAGGAGAGCATTCCAGTAATTGCGAACCTCGGAGACATCCCTCTTTCTGCCTTCGATCTCGGTTTTTTCGTCGTTGATGACGGCTTTTGCCTCCTCAAGAGTCAAGCGGTTGCCCTCGATAAAGGTGGAGAAGTGGGAGGATCGCACACGAGCGCGAGCACGTAGCGCGGCCTCAGCCGAAGGCGAGAGCGGCATGCGGTCCACTAAAGCACGCGCCGCCTCGATCTGCATCAGGCCGCGGGCGATGGCAAGGGTGAGGGTGAAGCGGGGGGACCAGATGGGGGATGGCATTTCGAATTAGTTCCTTGATCCATTTCAAGAAAGGATCAGTGTTTCAAAAAGAGTTAAAGATATCTTTTGATTTTGAAATAAAATCTCGAATCTCTTCTTGGCAAGCTGGTTGCTCTCTTCCTCTATCTCGCGCTCTGCCTTCTCGTGATCAATGCCCTTCGCCTTTTCTATGGCCTCTTCCAGAAGAGACCGCAGTTTGATCTTTTCAATCACAAAGACAACTCCACTTGGCGAATCTAGCCGAGATCTTATCTCCCAAACCTCAGCACACATCTCCCCTCTCCCCGGCAGATCCTCTCCTCCCTCTCGAATCCGATCTCCCCACCCTCACCAGAAAACTCGCTCGCCCACACCGAGTTTTCCACCCGGCAGATCAGATCGCTCACCTTCTCCGAAAGATCCCCGCGCCCTGACTTTATCATCAAGTCATGCCAGGGGCACCTCTTGACGATCACGACAAAGCCCTCACTATGCGGCTCTATCTCATACTCGAAGCCCTCCAGGTCCAGGCGGGCACAGAGCGCAGGCTCCAGCCCCGCAAGGCCCCCTGGCAAATGCATCATGCCCTTCAGGGCGCGGGCCTGAATCTTGGGCAGAACCTTCCAGACGGCCTCGTCCAGCCGCAAGGCCTCATCAAAGCCCAGCCTCTCCTCGACCTTCATAAACCACAGCCCGTCCACAGCCGTGTAGGACCGCCGGAAGTACTCCGCCTTCTGCTCCTCTGTCAAGCGGGTCATGCTCCCGGCCTCCCATCCGGCCTTTCCTGCGGCGCTGCCGCTCCAGCCTTTCGCCCCGCCTTGAAGATGGCCTTGCACGACTGCATGGAGCGGTGGCATTTTTCCGCCTGTTCTCGCATCTCATGGGCGCCCGGATGGCCCTCTCTCTCCAGCTCTTCCGCCCTGGCCCTGTAGATCTTAAAGGCCTTCTTGTAAGCCTTGAGCGCCTTTTTGCTGCACTCCTCTTTATCCAACACCTCCGAAAAAGTGACATAAGCAAAGGCCAAATCCCTGAGAATATCGGCGTGCTCCAGGGGGGCCGTTTCCAGCGTGTAATACTGCATGGCCCGCTCGCAGGCATCGATGGCTTTTTGGCAGTTTTCCGCCTTGTCCTCCATTTCAGCCAACGTGATGAAGCTGTAGCCCAGATTTTTGAGAGCATCGGCGTGCTCTGCCGGGCTCGTTCTTTCATAAATTCTGATGGCGGACTGGCAGGCCTGTATTGCCCGCCGGCAGTTCTCCTTTTTTTCCTCGACCTCAGCCAGAGCCGAATAAGCCGCCCAGAGCAAGATCTGCGCCTCAGCATGCTCCTCTGGGTAATTGGGAACATCATAGATCTGCAAAGCCTCAAAAGCCGCAGATATGGCCTTCTTGCAGTCCTCGGCTTTGGCCTCTGCCGATATTTCCATATCTGCCAGCATTATGGCCGTCATGGCCAGATCCTTGCAGCAGGAAGCGATTTGCAGCGGCTGGGCGGCCCAGATCCTGTAAGAATACAGCCGATCCTCGCATGCCTGCAGAGCCAGAGCGCAGTTCTCGGCCCGGTACTCGATATCGGCTAAGGTAAGATAGGCCAGCCAGAGACTGCCTTTGGCTTCGCCATAATCCTCGGGTGAGTCTTCCAGAGAAAAGACAGAGAGAGCCTTTTGCGCCGCCATGATGGCCTTCATGCAATTGCTGGTTTTATCCACTCTCTGCCCCTGAGTAAGATAGACATTGGCCAGATTATTTTGAACCGTTGCATAGAGCCTGGGGAACTCTTCCAGAGAATAGATCTGCAGAGCATTGCTGTAAGCTTCCAGTGCAAGCCGGCAGTTCTCCAGGCACCCTTGCTCGCCCCCTTCTTCTGAAACTTCATCTTCTTCGGCCAAAGCGAGGTAAGCATTACCCAGATTGTTCTCTAAGGCGGCGTAGGCTTGCGGCTGCTCTTCCTTTGTTCTGTAGAGCAGTGCCTCTCTGCAGGCAGCAAGAGCCAGCCGGCAGTTTCCGGCCTTGTCCTCGGTCTCGGAAAGGGAGAGATAGGCTATGGCCAGATTATTTTTCATAGCTGCATATTGCATGGGACTACGGTCCGGAGAATAAACCAGGATGGCTTCCTGATAAGCTAGAATGGCTTTTTTGCAGCTTCTTGCATGATCGGCAGCATTTGCAGCCTGGGCCAGCGTCAGATGGCAGCTTCCCAGGTTGGCCATCGTTGCCGCAAATTGCAGGGGGCTATCTTTAAGATTGAAAACGCGTAGCGCAGCTATGCAGGCCTCTACTGCCCTTTTGCCGTTTTCTGGCCGGCTCTCCAGCTCCGCCAGTTTTCGGTAGGCACCGCCTAGATCTTTTTGAATGGAAGCATGCTCTTCCGGAAAGGCGGTTAAAGAAAAGAAGGGCAGGGATTCTTCCCAGTAAAGGGTAGACTGCTTGAGGTTTTTGGCTCGATTTGCGATGTCCGCCAGAGCGGCATAGGCGAAGCCCAGGCCTCTCATGACTTTGGCGCGAGGAATTGGGTAGCGCTCCAGAGTATAAACGAGCAGAGCTTTTTCATAGGCTGCAATGGCGCATTCGCAGATCAACAAATCATTTTTTTGCTTGATTATTTCCAGGCAATTGTCGCCCATCTTTCTTTGTATGTTGCTCTGCTGCACATGGTCCATCTCGAAGGCCAGCATCTTCTCGTATACGATCAGGGCCTTTTCATATTCTGAATTGAGATGCGTTTTTTTGCTCTGCAATGGCCAATTCGCCTCCTTTTGTTTTTCCCGGTGGATACAGATCCAGATGGATATCGCCGCTACTTCTAATCTTCGCCCACTAACTTATTTAAAATACCGAAAGTGTTAAATCCGATGAGATTAGATAGTGTAGTAGAAAAGATTATTATCATTAACGATGATGTTGATAAGAGTTCTGCCAAAACCGGAGAGTTCAGGTCCTAAACCTCCTTCCTGAACCTCTCCCACCTCATTATATTCCTTTATTGATTTTTGATTTTACACTTCATTTTAAAAATTGATGACCTCGTGAATATATTACGCAAAATTTTAAAAATCATCTAATTACCACGACATCCAGGAGGAGCAAGATAGCTCCCAAAAAACCTACTATGGTGATTATCGTCTCAGTATTTATCTCTGGGTTATGCACGGGCCATGCGCTAAGCAGATCTAGGATATATAGGTTTCCGGAGACGAGGGCTTTTCAGGCACCTAACAGATCTCCCACCCAAAGCATTCGGTTCCTCTGGGGACTATTGCCAAAGGCCTGGAAGACCTTGCCGTCGGCAGTGACCAAGTGGCCATCCAGCGCCTCGGCCAGAGCCAGGTAAAGACAATCGTAGACGCTGCGTTTGGTCCCGATAGCCATATGAAATGCTTCCTCTCGGAAATTCTGAGATGGATAAGACCGGATAGGAAATGCGATTATTTTATTATGGAGATATCATCGCTCCCTGTCCTCGCGGATAAGCTCTACCGAATCGAGAAACGCCATGCCTTTCAGTCTCTCTGCTCGGCAGACGAGGCGAAAGCCTTTAAATCACTACGAAATTAAGAGAGTAGGTAAGAAACTGTTGCTTGTTGACGGCTATGGCGATCATCGTCTGAATTGAGGTTATGATAAGAGGGATGAATGGATAGCTGCAGCTTTAGATATTCTTTTTTAATGTAACGGGTTTACGAGTTTCACCACAAAGCACAATAGTCGTCTCCGTTCGTTCGTCCTCCGTGCGCTCAGTGTCTGCGGTGGTGGTAGTCCGTAAACCATTGG
>SESG01014961.1_pt1 | contig 16366 bp, 24 predicted proteins | sample 3171421 | NCBI WGS metagenome assembly SESG01 (sample SAMN10866946, study PRJNA518727) | freshwater metagenome | biome: subpolar coniferous forest; feature: holomictic lake; material: water; isolation source: holomictic Lake 227, 6 m and 8 m depth | place: Canada: near Kenora, Ontario | collected... | reverse complement strand
TCCGCTCATGCGCACGACCCTTCTTCAACGCATCGTCAAGTTCACCGTTCACGACGGCCTGCTTCACGGTTTCCATGATTGTGACGAGGTTGGTGATATCGCCGACAACGATGCTGCTGTTCGAACCGATCTTCACCGGCTTGTTCGCAAACTTCAGTTCGAGGTGTACACCGTCTGCGGTTTTCCACCACCACCGGCGAAGTGACCGCTCAACGGTGCGGCGTTCCTGTTCGCCTGTGTCGGCGTGCTTCACCACCTTCACCGTGCTACGGCTATAATGCCGGCCTTCGAGTTCTGCCTTCGCTCCGATGATCTGCTCATCGATAGCAGCGGCCATCTTTCGCCGTAGGGCCAAGTGCGGAGTGTCGTTCTCGGCCCTCTTGCTCACGACGGAAAGCGTCAGTGTGTCGAGGATGTTCATGGTGTTCTCCATATGTTCCTGTCCCGACAGCCTATGGAGAATTGGAAAAAGATCAATGCAAAGTTGATCGCCTATTGCGATCTTCTACCTTATGTCGAGTTCTGATAATCACGGTCGATGGTCTGTCCGGATGGTAAGGAACCCCGATGCTGGGCATGTGCCTGTAAGCCGCTCCGGCGATCACCCATAGCGATTGGGGGTGCGATGGCTACCCAACACGCAGAAACTCCCCACGACGCTCCAGGGGGCGATTTTAGGGCATTACTGGCAGGTGCCCCGGAACGCAAAAAAAGGCGAAGCGTTCGGCTTCGCCCTATAGGTGTCAAGCAGTATTCAATGGTATCAAGGCGTTATCGAGTGCGCCGCATCAAACGAGCCATATATAACTCTAATAATTTAGTGTATCCCTTCAACGAATATCCAGAAAAAGATAAATGAACTGGCCTTAGCTGGAGCGGAGTTTGAGCGGAGAGCCCAGCGGCGACTGAGCGAAGGGGTCGAAAGACCTGTAATTTGGCTAAGTCCTTGTTTCTGAAGGAAACAGGCGGAGGCCTATTAGTAATTTCTTAAAGCACTTAAAGAGATAATAGGGGTAATAATAGACCTCCAACAGAATTCTATAGAAACAAGGACTTAGCGGCATCTGGCGAATATCTGGCCGTGAGAGAGATGGCGCGGCGGCATGAAACGAGACCATGGAGCCGGCACCGGCAGTAGTTGTAGGCGCTCGCAATCATCCGTGGCCATGATCGCAATCATCGGCGGCCCGTGCTCACATTGATTGCAACTGGCTCCGAGGTCCCTGCCCAGATTCATTGCAACTATGCTCATTGGGATTGCAACTATGATCGCAATCATCGGGCCTCTGCTCACGCTCATTGCAACTGAAGGCGGGCAAGAAAACGACCGGTTTCCTGACGGGGCGGATTTGGCGGCGGACAGGGCTTGTGCGGGGCAGCAACTGGGCAGACTATCCGGTTAAGATATCTACAACAACATTTTGCTCATGCTCACGGGTTTCTTTACTACATGAAGGCGCGGCGGCAAGGCTTACACTGTTCAGCAAATCAATAAGATAATTCCCTTGAGTGAGGGATAGTGCATAGCAGACCGATCGAGTTCCTGTTTGGCAAGGCGGGGGCCAGTTTCATGGTTTCCTTGGGGTTTTCAGTTGCAATGAGCGTGAGCAAAAGGGCTATGATTGCGATCATAGTTGCAATCCCAATGAGCATAGTTGCAATGATTGTGAGCAGGGGCCCAAGACCCAGTTGCAATCAATGTGGGTACGAGGCGCGGATGATTGCGACCATTGGCCCGGATGATTGCGAGCAGCTACAAGTAGTGGTGACTGCCGAGGCGAGAGCCTGGCGGACGCAGCGAGCACGAGACGCTGTGCTAAACGAGTGCTGGCGCGGAGCCGGGGGCGATGGCAGGGCGGCTCTGGGCCGGCAATCACGCAATGGGCGATGAAGCGCGAGTGGCCGGCACCAGATCACTCTTTGTCGGTAGGAGATATGTAAGCAACATAATCACATGCCCGAGGATTCTTAGAATGCTCTCTCCCCAATATAGGTGTTGATGGATGTGTAATAAAGTCCTTATGTTTTGGAGTAAATAGGAGAAACTTCTGTTCATCCTCGGAGAATGCCAGGGCCCAACGCGGAACAACGCTACCGAGGTTATTACCATCGACGATACGGATAAGCCCCACATGTATAGTCATCTTCTCCTTCCAACACTGAAGAAAGTCCTTTGTTAATCGCTTAAGAAACTTCCGCTCAGATCCTTCGGAGTTTTCGATATAACTACCAAATGCTTTGTCATACCCGTCTATATTGTTATAAAGACGACACCCAAGGGTGGTGACTGTCTTGTGGCCAAACTCGAATAATAGCCGGGCTTCCGGTCTTTTCCTGAGCTTATTATCTTTGTTCGACCAGTATGATATTTTGACGTTATCCCAGGCAAATGCCCCTTTGAGACGATCAATCTCAACAAGGAGCGAGTTAATACGCTGCTCTTTCTCCATGAGCATTGCGTAAAGTTCTCTGTGTAAGTCGTCCATGATTTTTGTCCTACGGTTAGCCAGACAAGAAAATGCCCAGGAAGACTGGTCGGGCTTCCTGGGCTGTGGACAACTGCGGTCAGATATTGACCTATTGTGTGCTGGCAATTATATTTATGTTGTCCAATTGCATATCACTCCCCGACCAAAGTTTGTTGATATGCAATACAATGTTAATAGTACTTATATAATGTATCGCCAGATACCGAACGATTGGTGCCAATCTTTCTGCGAATGTCAGATAAATATTCGATGGTCTGGTCGTGCAGGTCTTCGGATATATAGGAGTACGGGCAACGAACTACATCTGCGGATTTTGGCCAACGATGAAATTGCCTTAGCGTAGCAAGCTGTTTTGCTGTCGTATTTTTTTTCATGGTAATTCTCCAGTTAAGTTTAGAATACAGATATGGCAATGTTTGGCGGTACTATTCATCATCGAGTGTAGCAGCTTTGTCCTGATAAACATTAAAGTGCTCCGGATATCCTACGTTAGTGGTTATGTCCTCCTCTATATTGCTCCAGTTATCTCGAACCATTTCGCAGAAACTATTGCATGTCGTATTTCGATCGAAGTGCTTCATAATTAACATCGGCACTATTGTAGCAATCGGAGGAAGTTCGGATCGATCGATAATGCCGTTGCTGACATTTCGTAGTACGGTCCTAAAGAGCGTGTTAATCAGGTCCGTTGTCGCTCGTGAGTAATCGACCAACACTTCTTTAGTAATAGTTCCAGAACGCCCAGGACGACCGGCTTTCCGCTGCAATTTCTTATTTCGTGGTTTTTTCATGATGTTTCTCCTTGTAAAATACGTATTGGGTGGTGCTCATGCACTTGAGCTGATACTTTGTTGCAGCAGCTCAAGTGCAATTGCGAGCAACTAATGATCCAGCCGTAGGCTGTCTGGCATCTGATCAGGGTAAATTGGATGCCATATGCCGAAGTGATGGCCGAAAGGGTCGATGTCGAATGTGCCATCATCATTAGTGGCCATAATGAAGTTAGCAAAAACCCTGACATCATAATCATTTAGTATTGAGCGGGACTGTCGTCTTAGCTCTTTGTCAACAACGACAGATGGAGCAAGGAGTTCGAATGTCCCGAAGTCACCACGGGGCTTCATTATCACTTGCGCGATATTGCCATTATCAATAGGGATAGGGACACAAACGGCTCCACCGTGTGTTTGTCCGATACCAATTACGAAGAGGCTTTCCCAACGATCAGGAGCCTGACTGGGACGCCCATTGGTGGTGGTTTGCCAGACCTCCCCGATGTGAATGGTTTCGGTGACCCCGTGGGCGCCGCACCACAGGCAGTAGTCCTTCATGTCTTTGATCCGTGCGTCGAAATCGTCTGTAAATGTCATGGCTCCTATAGAAGGAATGCCAAAAACATTGAAGACGTAGTAAGTGTTGTGTTCGAGAAGGCGATTGCCGTTCATGTATTCAGCAGCAATGGCACTCGATATCTGGTTGATACGTTCCTCAAGAGAGGCATTGTGATCGACACCAGATAAAACCTCAGCGATACTCTTCATGTGTCTTAATCCTTATGTGGGGATGACCAAACAAACTGTTCCATTGGTCATGAAGCATCAGCAATGCTTCAGCGTTTGGCCCACGGGCTAATCCGCAGGCCAACCACTCAATCATCGTTGATTGGATGTTATTATATAGTCGCCTTGATGATATAAGTAGGCAAACAACCTAAGTATCATCCGTCCGGCAACAAACTACTATGGCAATAGTAAACTAGTGCGTTGAAGCATCGTCATCAAAGGCTGTTCCCTCGACATCGAGCATTACAATCTCTCGACCGACGTGGTTCCAGTTTGCGATGATCATTTCCGCCAAGTCATTGGCACCACATGCTGTGAACTGGCGTGCAATTAGTATTGGAATAGCGATCATCGCGTTCAGAGCATGATCAATCGGCCTGTGGTCAAGTGCAGACATCATCTCGTTCATGATACTCACATCAACACGGGTAATGTGAATTTCGAATGGTTCAGGTTTCTTGCTCATTTCACTATCCTTTGGTTTGTGATTATAGTGATTGCGGTCGGGACTAACGAATGTCTTTGGCGGCTCGACGAAGATTAGAAAGCCAGTTCAGCAAGTACCGATGGTCTTTCGTTGATGTTGGCAATGCGATACTACGTGGCCCGAATAATAGGCGTTTAGGGTGCCCATTACTTAATGTGAACGCAATGCCAATCGGATTGAGTACGCTCTTTGCATGACTAAAAAGCTCTCGTTCGACTTTGCTAAGCTTGATGTTGCTCATATGTAAATCCTCTCACAAGATTGTATAAACAATGAATTGAATAACAGGTTATATATAGAAAGGCATGCCGGCACTTAACAAAGTGCCGGCACATACCAAAACACGGATCAGCATCACGTTGTTTGTCTACGGCAGCGCCTACAGATAATAGGTTTGGCCGGCATAGACAATGTAACGAATACCTCGTTCTTGGGGCTTAAGCGCCTTGTGTCTTTTTCTGTATTGTGTTCCATATTCTGGGTTCACAAGTGTGAGAGCCAAAATATGATAGGTACGATAATGTTGATACGCCTTGTAGTGATGACACCCGAATTCGTCTCTTTCGTAGTAGTCAGTAACATTTGATATTTCACTGATGTGTTGGAAAGAACCGAACATCATGTCCGTGAACTCCGAGTTAGGCACAGCAATGCGAATGCCGATGATAACACCGACATTACAGAGTGTGTGAAATTGTGGGAAACCGGCTTTTGCGGCGCGCAGATACTCTAAAATCCGACGCCAAAAGTCAAGACTAATCGGAAGCGGCCGAGCGAATACAGGAACAGGCGCGACCTGTATATAGATAGTGTGGCCGGATACAGCGCCTCTACTATGGCTTGCCCCGGCGCCCTGCCGAAGCGGGCGACCGCAGCCGCCACACCGAGCCGCGGACAAAAAAAGCCGCCGGGCGGGGGCGGCGGCTTTTTTGTTGGCTGGATGCCGGGGTTATGCGGTCGTGTCATCGACGGCGTCATCCGCCATCTCAGGAACACGGTCGTCGGCCGACTGGAGCAACTCTAACATCGTGTACTTCGGCTTGATCTTGTCAGTGTTCAAGCGTGAAGCACAAAGCAGGGCGTCACGAAACACCGACGACGTCAGCGACTTTTCCGACATCGCCTCGATGTAGATGGAAGCAGCCGGGAGCCCGCCCTTACGGATCAGCAGGGGCTTCGTGGCGATGGGGTGACCACCCTGCTGGGGCATGACTTCGACGCCCTTGCTGGTGGTGTAAAACCAATCCTTCTTACCGGGCTTGGTTCCGTTCGTGAGGCACTCGTTGATCCGGAGGATCATGTTGCCGCAGTTGGAACGGAAGTTGTTGATGGGCCGGTTGTCGTCACGCTCACGACCGCCGGTGTTGCTGGAACGGTCGCGACCGTTGCCATCGCTGGACATCGCTTCGAGCTCGTCGATGCGTGACCAAATCTTGGAAAGCTTGGACATGATTTTGTATCTCCGTGTTAACCCGCCGTGGAAGTACTAAATCACGACAGCGGCTACTAACAAAACGAAATGGAAGTCAAAAAAGCAGAATACATCTCCAGACCTCCGGATTATGAAACAGAAAGTTTCGCAAACTGCCAACACGACCTCCATACCTCCGGATTGTAAGAAGATGCAGAAAAATATTCATGAAAAACCTCCAGACCTCCGGTATGGGATTGTTATATGCCGATATCACCTTGTGATGGTGTCAGTGGATATGATATTCCAATGAAGATAACGATCTTATCGGGGTGGAGACGGATATGTCTGATAATGCTACCTCATTCACAATAGACGACTATAATGCTCTCGACGATACACAGAAAAAGGTGGTCCAGAAGGCACTGATCGATGGTCTTAGTCCAAATCCAGAAAAGACGGTAAGGCCGCCTGTGCCGGCAGGAAATATAACTCATTATTCAGAATTCATTCTCGATGAAGACGCTGATCCTAACGATGAGATGGACAGACTTATAATCGAATGTGATCTCTATAGGGTTAATGATAACACCAAACCCTTTTTCGTATCTCCTGGAACAAGTGACGGGAACTTAGAACCGATTGCGGACTCTGTGATTAGACAGCACGTCAACGCACTCTTCCAAGATAGTACGACACAGGCCGGTGAGAAGGAGAAGAAGTTTACCAATCCATTTGGCAGATTGTTGAGAGCAATGCCGAGATTGCAACGGGGCACCACAAGCAAGAAATTCACCCTTCAAAATGGGATGAATACAATTGGACAAGTGTATAACATGGAGACGGCAGCCCTCAAATGGCTGACGCCTGATAAGCAATATGGGAGAAGGCCGCACCCACTGTTCGATATGATACTGAAGTGCTTGTCTGGAGATAACCATAACTTTAGAACGCATCTCGAAATGTGCATACTACAAAAGCGGTTCTTCCCAAACAAACGTCTCCCGACGATTGTATGGCAGGATCCAGGCGGTACTGGAAAGCAGTTGTTTGTTGGTCGCGTCTTGAAAACGATATTCAGTGGCTCTGTAATGCGTTCAGAGGCTCAGTATGTGTTCGGAACACGCTCGAACATCGGCATCATGGGGAAGGCTGTTGTGTGGGCTGATGAAGCAAAGTTCACTGATACCCAGTTCGATACGGTTCTCGGAACTCTAGATAATGATGTTATTCAGTGTCGTGGCATGGGACGGGATCCTGTACACGTCAACAACACGGCGTGGTACTTTATTTCTAATAATAAGGAAGCCCCAATATTTCCTTCTATTAAGCCGGGGGCGGCGAGAAGATTTAGTTATATGAGGCTTAAGTACGATGGTCTCAGAGCGCAAACGCTTGATTATTATATTGAGAGAGATGGGCTTTCTGATAACGGCATGCAATATATTGCAGATAACCTTGAAGTCCTTAATAACCCTGACGAAGTCGCCATATGGCTTGGTGAATTACTGTTTCGCAACGGTATGCCGGAAAAGGACGGCCCAATCATTGAGGGGTTCAAGGGTGAAGAGTGGGTTGATGACATAATAAAGAATAGAGGCGGGATGCAGGGCACTCTTGACCTGATAATGATGACTGATGAGATTAGCAGATTTAGGCTAAAAGACCTTGCTGATTTTCATAATGAGGTTCTGGAAAAAGAGCAAGCCTCAGAGAGAAAATTCGCGTCCTATATACCAGAGTATCTAACCAGACACAGGAGAGTAAATCAATGGCACCCATATAGGGATCAGACAAATAACTCATGTTATTCTAGGCGTGAATTGATTGATCGGAAATACGAAGATGTTGAATATGGGCACAGGCTCCCAAAGTACCCGATCGCTACAACAGAAAAATTTGTGGAAAAGCGAATGGCCTGTGAGGAACTTGCGGCTGAATTGCATCAGTTGCTGGTTAAGGAGTGGAGTAATATACTGAAGATCAAGCCGAGATTCTATCCTGAGAAAAATGTGTGGACTGATCATGAGATTATGGACCTCCTGGCGAGTGAATTAGGTAACGACATTGTTTCTCTGTGGAGTGCCGACGAGAAAGAGGAGCAGATCGAATTGTTCCTTTGCCGCGTTCGTGACGCCAGACAGGAGGCATTAGAGAATGTGTGGAAGGACTACAACGATACCCTCGATGAAGATGCAATCGTTAGTGATCGGATTACTGGCGAAAGTATAACTATATACAAAAATGATGAACTCGAGCGTGTGTATCAGTTCACAATCCGGACGACTGGTGACGCAAACAACAAACCGACGCTAACTGCAAGGCAGTGGCAGGACGTGCATCGTAATATTGAGGAATGGATTAATCGTGCTCCGACAGATGCGGTATACGAGAGGAAAATGCTTAAAGTGTACCTCGTTCTGATGGAGAATACACGGATGGATACGAGTGATGTCAGTTTGTTACGATGGGGCGGTTTACAGAAAATTGGCCGCAATAATCCGGATGTGAAAGAGTGGCTCCGTTTGTACGACCTGCCGCAGTCCGGGCAGTTTTTCGTAAAAATGGTTGTGGAAAATGGCGACAATGAGAAGATAGTGTTCGGACAAGAAAATGTTGTGCGTGACCTGTACTTCTGGTGGGGTAGTCAGGCTGAGTTCTGGGGAGAGATATCACATCAAGACGATGACCTCGTATTCTGCGTTAACCGCAATGAGCCATATGATTTCCGTATAATCTATAACGAGTTCATGCGAGAGTATGGAATGGCCTAATATTGGTGCTTTATTGGATATGCGCTTAACTAGGCCAGAACTGGTCATCTAAGATCATCTCGAATGTCCATGGGGAGTTTTCTGGAAGGTCGGATTCTGGCAGCCCTGTTTCGTCCGCAGCCTCGATCAAGGCGTTCCCATATGCTTGTTCGATAGCGTCTGGGATCGTGGCCTTCAGGCTCGGGTTATCTTTGATGTGAACACGAAGATCGCGGCGTTGGACGCGGATGGTCGCCTGCCAGCTGCTGCCCCGTCGCTCCGGCTGGAATTGCCATTTCAGGAGGTGCTTGAGGAGAACAGCGAGACGGTTTACCAGCTCACGCTTTTCCGTCTTGCCCATGCTCTCGATCTCCTCGGCAATGTTCTCGATGTCGGCGGACGACAGATTCCCAGCACGCAACAGGGCTGCCTGTTCGTTGGCCCAGGCGTAAAAATCACGCTCGTAGAGGCTGGCGGTCATCGTCAGGTCTCCTGTCTCTCAATGATCAACAGCATTGTGTTTGTGTTCGGTAGCAAGGGCAATGTCCCTGATGACGGCAGAGATCACGGTCTCGTCCCCGTCTTCGTATGCCGCTTCAAGATGGGCGATTATGTCCATCGGCGTCCGCATATACACGGTCGGATTCCACGTTGTGAGGATAGGCTGCGTCATCTGAGGCACCATGGCTAACTACCTTACTCTAATCATTTTTGGTCATCGCTCCAAGCCCATCATAGCCGGCACGCTTAACCAGGCCGAGAACGCTTGCCCCATACCACCTCGATCCAGACCTGGTTGTGATACCTCGAGCATTCAGGGTGTCGGCAACCGCGTGAACGCTCCTGACACCGCCGGCGACAATCTCACGGATGTGCGGAATGACCCGGCCGGTATGAGCGTCTACACGGTCCTTGATCACCCCACGACCGATTGCCTGCGCCTCAGCGAGGTTGGTAGGATTGCCGAGTTGTTCACCCCGAGCCTTCTTAGCCTGTAGAGCGGCCTTTGTCCGTTCGGATATCATCTGGCGTTCGTGCTCGGCCATGGCGACCAGGATATGCAGGGTCAGTCTTGATGCGTGGGGAGCGTCACAGCACACGAAGTCAACGCCGCTCTCCATGAGGCCTGACACCAGTGCCACGTTCCTGCCCAGCCGGTCGATCTTCGCGATCACCAGCGTGCTCTTGGTTCGCTTCGCCAGTGCCAACGCCGCCATGAGCTGAGGGCGATCGTTCTTCGCCCCACTCTCGATCTCGACGAACTCATGGACGAGACGCCGATCGCCGACGAAGCGGGCAACAGCAGCACGCTGACCTTCAATGCCCAGACCGCTTGCTTCCTGCTTCGTTGTTGAGGCCCTGAGGTACGAGACGAACGAGTTGGACGACATGGAACGCTCCATAGCGGCAATGTATCATATGTATAGGAACCTTTACGTCCATTATCAAGACAAGGTTTCGACGCTGGTCTGAATATGTTGGCTTGATCGAAAACGCAAACCAATCAATTGATTGCATGGAATAAATAAAGGCAGACGCTACCTAATCAACATGATGACGAGCACAAACCAATGAGAATATATGAGATAATACCAGAGCTAAAAAGCATGTTCAGCGAGGACGCTGATGCTCTTGGCGCAATAGCAGACACTAATATGAAAATGTCGCGACGCCAAAAGAAGAGCTCGCAGATACAGAAGAATAAAGATAAGCTGTCAGATCAGCAGAGGCAGCTAACAGATATAAGCAGACAATAAGCAATTAGTCGAAATGTATTGTGGTATTGGTCGGTAGCACCGAAGATCAATATGATTGATACTCGGTTACAATAACTGTTGATGACTTTGCTCGTTATGCCTATGCCATAAAACGAGCCGTTCGTTGGTTCGGGCCATCTTGGATAGATAAGAACTATAAGCAACTTCTTTGCGTTGGAGTATTAGATAGCCGCCTCGTATAACCGGAGCGGATTCAGTGGACTCATTAGGGCTAGTACGACAGTATGCACAGTGAGTTTATGAGGGGGAATGAAATGTCGCGCTGGGCTTGGTCAGTTATCGCCGTCGTTCTCACCGCGCATGCCTATTGTGCATCTGCATCTGACCTAGAACAGCGGTTCGAAGAAAAGAGTGGGATCGACCAGCAGACATATACAAAAATTGAGGAAGCGTACAAAAGCAAAGGGGTATCTGGGCTTAATGATTATATAAGAACAGTACCATCTATTCGGAATGATGCCGCGCGCGCGGTTCTGTTTCTGAGGCTTGCGGCAGATGCGAATGTCATGACTGCTACAGAAGCAACAGGCATGATAACGAGAATATCGGACGCCCCTGGTCTGGAAAAATCAGCGAAGCAATTGCTCGCGAAGGACATCAGCAACCGGAAGGGGGCCTTGCAGGAACTTAGGATAGCCGATGCTGTCAGTGCAAGCGGTGGAACGATTATCGGGCTTCGTGTCCCATTTGTGTCCGCAAAGAATGGGGCAACGGACATAGATGTGGTTTATCGGTATCAAGGAAAGACAGTTGCTGTAGAAAGCAAAGCTGTTCCAACTATGGCTAGTTCTGTAGAACTAAACCGACGGTACTTGCTAATGAAAGAGTATGCAGAGAAAGCTGGTGCGACGCCGAGCTTCTTTTTTGAAAACGCGCCTGCAAAAAGCGTTCAGGATAAACTAAGAGCAAACAACTTAGCGTGGCGTTCAGGGGCCATTGACATTACAAACATTGAGAGCATCCCGACAAGCCGTGAACCTACTCAGCCACAGTTGAATAACGCTCCCCCATTATCACTCACGCCACCACAGCATACTGCAACAACGGAAATTCCTACAACGCCTAACGGATCATCGGAGCATCATGCACACCACAGGTCTTCTTCCAGCGACACCTCAGGCGGCACAGAGCATGTTGAAGGCTATACCCGCAGCGATGGAACCCACGTTGAGGGCTATGATAGGCATGCGCCGTCTAGGTACGGAAAGAGTAAGAGTGCAGAATGGGGCTTGCCGTTCTAATATGCCCGCACTCGACGAATCGTCCATCCTGATGCTGAGGCAGAGGCGTCGAGACGGCAAAGAGAAAATGACATAAGAAACGGAAAATCTGTGTTCTAGTTACATTAAGGTTAGTAATACCAACTAAAACGATTATGCTACAGATATATCAATGTACATAATTGCGACATCAAATGACGACCGAGCAACGAAACAAAACAGGGGCCGCTATGATGATGAACGCACGCATAGATATCAATAAAGTACCGCCATACATGTTCTCTGGCGCAGCGGCAATATGCTTCATTTTCACGGCATACTTCTCTTTAAATGATCATCTCGCCACAGCCACACTATATAGCGGGCTTTTTGTGGTGTGCGTGATCTTTAGCTACTTTCCATATCTTGATAGTATAAAAGCCTTTTCAATTGACGTAAAACTAAAACGAAACATAAGTCGAGCTGAGAGCATAATTACAAGCATCAGAGCATTATCGACAACAAATGCAAAAGTGGCTTTTACAATAGCTGCATATAGCGGCCGAGGCCCATGTATCATAATTATTGAAAAGCAGCAATTAATAGATACAATCAACAAACAGCTTAACGACATCATCATCACTGATGTTGAGCGGCGGGAGGTATCTCGCCCATACGTCACGATGATAGGATATGAGCTTTATAGCATATTCTCAAGGGCGATTCGCACGGCAGTTGGCACTTACAACCAAACTAATGCCGAAGACAAATATCAAGAGCACTACAATCAATGGATTCTGAAATGGTACTCATTGTCATCAGTTGATAACAATGGTCATGTTAGATATGATGTGGTTGCGCCCCATCTCGATAGCGACAACAGCTTGTATCAATACATGGCAGAATGCATAGATCATTCCACTCTCGCCTTCGTCAACAAACAAAGGCTTTCAGCAATGGAGTGTCTTGCCAAAGAGATATGTAGCATATACAGAGGCTGCATCGATAAATGTGGGTATTCTGAAAAAGCAGCGACCTTTATCATGAGATATGGAAGTAGTGGAGTAGCCCCTGTAGAGTTGATTAAGCTGGTTGATGAAATGAGCGCACATGCGACAGGTGCTGGGCTGTAAGAATATTGGGCTGAACCAACACAATATCTTACGTTCGTTAGTTCGGGCCTAACTGCTGTACAGTATATTAAAAAGTGCCAGGGGTATCCCTGGCGTATCCAAGGACATTAATGTGATCTACTGAAGAGCGGCAACCTTGATGGAATCGAGAATCGAAGCATTGCGTTCAGCAGCAGTCTTTGCTCCCATATCCATCGAAATCGCTTGCCGACCATTGCGCTTGCTGTAGTAATACCACTGATCTTTACTGCTTTGGGTTGATGCTAATGTAAGGACCAAGACATCATAATCACCCGTTGGCTGGACTTGATCGGCGCCGTCGGCTAGTACTGTCTCAACCTTTGGAAAAATGCCTTTACGCGCGACGTTTCGTGGCATCATTGTGTACATATCGTACTGAATATAGAAGTTAACATTCTTCTCTAATTGGTCAATCGTCGCGTTCGGAGACATCTGCCGCACTAAATTTAGACGCGCCTGTTGGTAGTATGACCGTGAAGGATATAGAACAATCAATCGCCTATCCGAGACAGGATGCGGAAGTGGCGTAATGCTAGCCAGGGTCGAGTCCCAGTCGCTATGGACATCTTTGGTGTATTCGGCCATGTCAGTGTAGGTTTTCCCGTTGAAAACCATTGTTTGACGAGCGCACCCAGTCAGCATAAATATCGAAAAAAGCACTACGCTTATCACCCTAATCATCCCAGTATCCTTCCTTCAGTGTCTCTACATCGTTGAGACGATACACCTACAACAACCACAATGGCTGCCTACTGTAGTGCGGCAGCCTTTATGGAGTCCAGGAACGAGGCAATTCGCTCAGCAAGTACTCGCCCCCCTAAATCGGCCGAGATAATTTGCCTGCCATTGCGTTTACTGTAGTAGTACCACTGATCTGTGCTGTCTGGTGCTGATGCAAGCGTTAGCATTAACACATCATAGTCATCAGATGGAGGTACTTCTGCGAAACCATCGACTATACTTGCATCAACCTTCTGGAATATACCCTGGCGCGCAACAATGCGCGCCTTATCCGCACACAAACTATAAAGAATATAAAAATTAGGATCCTTTTCTAATTGAGATAGTGTCGCACTAGGAGTCACTTGTTGCGTAAACGCTAGGCGCGATTGTTGATAGTACGAGCGAGTTGGGTATACAACAAGTAACCGTCGCTTCGAGATGGGGTGAGGAAGCGGCGTAATGCTAGCTACGGCAGCTTCCCAATTGCTGATGACGTCCCTGGTGTACTCATCCTTGTCAGTGTATGTTTTCCCGTTAAAAACTATTGTATGACGAGCGCATCCGGTCAAAATAAATATCGAAATAAGTGTTATGGTCATCGACCTAATCATCAAAATATCCTTCCGTCAGGCTACATTGGTGGGACAAAATCCTTACAACAACAATAAAGTGATGCTGTTTATTGAAGCGCAGCCGCCTTGATGGAGTCCAAATATGATGTCACTTGCGCTGCGAGCGACTTGGCCCCCAAATCTGTTGAAATTATTTGCTTGCCATTTCGTATGCTGTAGTAGTACCACTGATCTGTGCTGCCTGGTACTAATGCTAGTGCTACCATTAGAACATCATAGTCGTCGGTTGGCGGGGACTCCAATAAAGCCCCGGCCACTACTACATCAACTTGCGGAAATATACCCTTGCGAACAACACTCCTCGCCTTGTCCGCATACCAATTGTAATAAACATTAGAAACCGGATCATTCTCAACTTTATCTAATGTCGCATCGGGAGACGTTTGTTGCAAGAACGCTAGGCGCGACTGTTGATAGTACGAGCGAGTTGGGCATACAACAAGCAGCCGCCGCTTCGTAACAGGGTGCGGGAGCGGCGTAATACCAGTTAGGATAGCCTCCCAGTTGCTATGGACGTCCCTAGCGTATTCGGCCATGTCAGTGTAGGTTTTTCCGTTGAAAACCATTGTTTGACGAGCGCACCCGGAGAGGACGAGCATCGAAAAGAGCACAGTTGCAACAACATTAATCATTCCAATATCCTTCCTTCAGAGTCGCGACACTGCTGTGCCGACAACCTTACAACTGCCATAGAGCCAATCTTGCATCTGATAACGGCCCCATCGGAAACACGTTTATATCTATCTTTGATTCCGCGGGTCATGTCTCCATCGGGTTCTCTTCCTTTACCGGCATTGCGGTTTGCTGACGTCAGATACCTTGCGCGGAACGACCCCAGATCGGCATCGCAGGCTAATTGATTTGTTAGCGTCAGCGTCGCAATGGAAACGCATGAGCCGACGGGCAGGTGAAACATCTGTGGTCCAATTTGATCGATTTGTGTCGTGTTCCCTTGTACTGTCCTTATTGTATATCGGAAATGAACACGAGCCTGTGCTGGGGCATCCATGGTGCTGCCGATCAGCGCACCGAGAATACCAGCTGTAACCTGATTGGTAGCCGAATAGTTTGGGGTCGGCCCCTTGAATGCATGATCAAGGTACATTGCCTGACCATAGGCCTCTCCCATCGACGCGCCGGCATTGGTGCCAGGAGTGGACTCATTCACCCCCTGAACGTCGATGATTGATCCGTATTCATTCCCTGCCACGCTGACAATGTAGAGCGATTGTAGTGTACTCTTTTCAGTCACCGTCAAACCATTCCAGATTTTAGGATTAACCAATAGCAATTCGCTCGCGGAAGCTTGTGCAACCGGGATGGTGGTTAGGACAATCGCAAGGCAGAGTTGCCGCATGTCCATTCGAGCCCTAAGCTCCTTAGTGAATACATTGAGTTGTGAAAACCACTTGTTAGATCCGAACCTATAGAAAAGAGCTGCTATAGGGGTTATAAGCCAAATCCCTTAGAAATGGTTGATCTAACCACTTATTTAGTCATCCGGCCCAGTCCAATCTTAACGGCCATCTCCGACCGAGCCTTCGCGTAGTTCGGGGCAACCATCGGATAATCAGATGGCAGGCCCCACTTGGCGCGGTATTCGTCGGGCGTCAGCTTGTAGGTGGACATAAGATGCCGCTTGAGCATCTTCAGCTTCTTCCCATCCTCAAGACAGACAATGTAATCAGCCGTGACTGACTTTCTCACCGGGACAGCGGGCTTCAGATCGGCAGCTGGTTCCACAGACGCCTGGGGCTGTCCCAGCGTCGCCAATGACTGATGGACGCTGCTAATGAGCGACGGGATGTCTGATGCCGGGATGACGTTCCTCGACACATAAGCCGAGACGATCTGGCCGGTCAGCCCAAGCAGCGCGCTATCCATCATTCCCCCCGAGTTTAAATCGGCATTCTTCCGAATGCCCAAGCTCATCCTATATCTATCCGGGCATGTTTGCTAGTTCTTCAATCAGCAGCCTGTGCCGATCTGGATCAAGGGCCCGGCGATCTGCGGCCATGATCTGCAATGCACGAAGCCCTTTGTCCGTGAACTTGGCCCGAGGCCAGTGCCCGACATCGTCAATCGTGATCAGGCCACGGTCCAACATAGCCTGGACAGCGGCCGTCAGCTTCGGCTTTCCCTTGCTCGCCCCTGTCGCCCAACGCTTAACATGAAAGC
>SESG01005111.1_pt1 | contig 16386 bp, 11 predicted proteins | sample 3171421 | NCBI WGS metagenome assembly SESG01 (sample SAMN10866946, study PRJNA518727) | freshwater metagenome | biome: subpolar coniferous forest; feature: holomictic lake; material: water; isolation source: holomictic Lake 227, 6 m and 8 m depth | place: Canada: near Kenora, Ontario | collected... | reverse complement strand
CACGGCGGTAGAACGCTTTGTCAAAAGTATTGAGCGGCCCCGCCCTCTTGAGCAGTGGCGCACCTGGTTTAAGTCTTTGCTGGCGGACTTTATTGCTCCCTCCGCTCTCTCCGAGCGCGAATTTGCGACCATTGCCGCACTTGGCGAACAGCTTGGCGATGTTGCCAGCCATGCGGAGTACACCGGCGAAGTGACGCCTGCGGTGATGCTCTCCTGGCTCAGGGCCCGACTTGAACTGCAAGAGCAGGGGCTTGGCTTCATGACGGGCGGAATCACCTTTTGCGCCATGCTGCCCATGCGGAGCATTCCGTTCAGGGTTGTCGCGCTGATCGGCATGAACGACAGCGCCTTTCCCCGCCAGAGTGCCGCTCCGGGATTTGACCTCATTGCGCGTGAACCGCAAAAGGGAGACCGCTCACTGCGCAACGAAGACCGCTACCTCTTTCTTGAGTCGATCCTCTCCGCACGCGATCTGCTCTATATCAGCTATGTCGGCCAAAGCATCAAAGACAACAGCGAGCTGCCGCCATCGGTGCTGGTCAGTGAACTGCTTGACGCTGTCCGCCGGGGCTTTTGTATGCCTGACGGAGATACTGTTGAGAAGCATCTGGTGATTAAGCACCGCCTGCAGGCATTTAATCGGGCCTACTTTTCAGCAAGCTCTCCGCTTTTCAGCTATTCGGAAGAGAATTACAGTGCACTGGTTGAAAAAGAGTGTCCCTCAGTTCCCTCCCGCCCCTTTATGGGCTCGCCTCTTGATGAACCGCCCGGGGAGTGGAAAACGGTTTCGCTTGAACGGCTCCTGCGTTTTTACGATAATCCGGCGGCCTTTTTTCTTCAGCAGCGTCTCGGCATACGGCTCGAAAGTACTCTGGAACCGCTTGAGGATCGTGAGCCCTTTGCCGTTCAGGGGCTTGAATTGTACAGCCTGAAGCAGGAGTTGCTTGAGGTTGTGCTTGAAGGAGGGGAGTGCAGCGAATTGCTTCCGCTCTACCGGAGCCGGGGTCTGCTTCCCCCGGCGCGTCACGGGGAGCTGCTTTTCAGCAAAATCCTTGATGAGGTGCAGCAGTTTGCTGCAACCGTGCAGGAAAAAAGCGGCGGCAACGGGCCTCTTGCACCGCTTGAGATCGATCTGCAACTTGGTGATTTCCGTCTGACCGGCCAGCTTGGACGGGTCTGGCCACAGAGCCTGCTGCACTACCGCTGCGCAAAGCTGAAGATGAAAGATCAGATGCGGGGCTGGATTGAGCATCTCGTCCTCAACACGGCAGAGCAACCCGGCTATCCCCGGGAGAGCTGCCTTGTCATGGTTGACGGCACAAAGAACTTTGATGCAGTGGCTGATGCTTCAGGCCATCTGGAAGATCTTCTGAAGTACTACTGGCAGGGGCTCTCCATGCCGCTGCGCTTTTTCCCGCGCTCCTCTCTTGCCTATGCCACAAAAGAGAATCTTGATGCCGCCCGCAAGGAGTGGCGGGATGACACCTTCAACAACCGCCCGGGCGAAGGCTCCGATCCGGCCATCCACCGATGCTTTGGTTCCGCTGAGCCCTTTGATGACGAGTTCTGCTCTCTTGCCGTTGAACTGCTTCGGCCAATGATGGACTCCGAAAGGAAGGAACCACTATGAACCAACTCAACCACGCAACCTTAGAGCTTTCAGGAATAACCCTGATCGAAGCCAGTGCAGGTACGGGCAAGACATACGCCATAGCCTCGCTCTACCTTCGCCTGCTTCTGGAAAAAGAGCTCCTTCCCGAACAGATTCTTGTGGTAACCTATACCGAAGCGGCTACACAGGAGTTACGCACCAGAATCCGCAGCCGTATTCGTGAGGCGCTTGAAGTGATGGAAGGGCGGGATACCAGCGATGCATTCCTTGAAGCACTGTATGAAAAGGCCCTCCTTGTTGGCCTGAAAAAAGTCAGGGAGATGCTTGAGCAAGCGCTCGGTGCTTTTGATACTGCCTCAATTTTCACCATTCACGGCTTCTGCCTGCGGGCTCTCCAAGACAACGCTTTTGAGAGCGGTTCGCTCTATGATACCGAACTGGTGACCGACCAGAGTGACCTGCTTCGTGACATTGCAGACGATTTCTGGAGAATGCACTTTTTCAGGAAGCCTTCGCCGCTTCTTGGCTATACACTTCGGAACCGTCACTCTCCAGAAACCTTCATGTCGCTGTTGAAAAACCTTCATGCCGGTACAGGGGTAGAGGTTATTCCGGCATACAGTGACGAAGAGATTGCTGTGCTTGAGAGGAAGTGTGCTGCCACTTACGCAGAGATATGCGCAACCTGGAAAAATGACCGGGAGACCATTACGCAGCTCCTGACGACCGACAAAGGGCTGAAGCGCTCGCAGGATACCTACCGCAAAGATCTCCTTGATCCGCTCTTTGCAAGTATGGAAGCTTTCGTTGCTGGCAACAATCCTTTCGATCTTTTCGACGGATTTGAGAAGTTTACCGCAAATGGAATCAGTGAAGGAACCAAAGCCAAAAACACGCCACCCGTTCATCCGTTGTTCGGGAACTGCCAGACACTCCATGATTTCGTAAAAAACCGCTTTCTCGGCCTTCAGGCTGAACTTTTTCGCTTTTATCAGGATAATCTGCCTCTGCGCAAACGGGCCGCAAATATCCGCTTTTTCGATGACCTTCTTGAAGATCTTTATCGTGCACTGGTATCGGCGAGCGGCGGGGAGGTGCTTGCCGGAATTATCAGAAACAAGTACTCTGCAGCGCTCATCGACGAGTTTCAGGATACCGACCCGGTGCAGTATGAAATTTTCAGGACAATCTATGCAGGTTCCGATGCCCCGCTTTTTTTGATCGGCGATCCCAAGCAGGCAATTTACAGTTTCCGTGGTGCTGATATTTTTGCCTACATGCGTGCGGCTCACGATGTGCGTGAAGAGCGGCGCTTTACCCTGACGGATAACTGGCGTTCTGCTCCGTTGCTGCTTCAGGCTTTCAACACCCTGTTCGACAATGCAAGGCAGCCATTTGTCTATGATCAGATTGTCTACCATCCCCTTGCTGCTGGAAAGCGGGAGCTGAACCACCAAGAGGAATCGGAGGGTGATATGGAGCCGATGCAACTCTGGCTGATGGACTCCAGCAATGAAAAAAGCGGCATGCTGACGGTTGACGATGCCAGCACTCTGGCATCATCTGCCGTAGCCGGTGAAATTGTTCGGCTCCTGCAGGATGGTGGTCAACCGATTTTTGGCGGCAAGCCCGTCACAGCCGGTGATATTGCCGTTATTGTGCGCACGCACCGTCAGGCAAGCATGATGCTTGATGCACTACGGGCAAAAAGGATTGCCGGGGTGATGCGGAGTGACCGGAGCATTTTTGCATCAAGGGAGGCCGAAGAGGTGCGCATCCTGATTTCGGCCCTTGGAGATCCCGGCAATGAGCCAAAGGTACGGGCAGCACTGGTAACCGATATGCTTGGCCGCTCTGGCAACGATATTGCCGGTTTGATGGATGAGGAAGAGTCCTGGACGAAGTGTCTCCGGGAGTTTCGCTCTTATCACGACCTTTGGCGTGAACGGGGATGCATGATGATGAGCCGGGAACTGATGGCAAGGGAGGGTGTTCGGGGGCGTCTGCTTAGTTATCCGGATGCATCGGGAGAGCGCAGGCTGACCAATGTGCTGCACTGTTTTGAACTGCTGCACCGCCAGGAACATGAGCAGGGAACCGGAATTGAGGGGCTTGTTGCCTGGTTCAGCCAACGGATAGGGGCGGCAGATGAGGCTGAAGAGTACCAGATACGTCTTGAAACGGATGACGCAGCCGTAAAAATCGTTACGGTTCATGTCAGCAAGGGACTGGAATACCCTGTTGTCTTCTGCCCCTTTCTCTGGGGAGGAAGCAACAGCAAAGGGAGCGTGGTCATGTTCCATGATGAAGCGGGCCGGCTTGTAAAGGATTTCGGTTCTCCCGACATGCAGCACCACCGATTGCTGGCCGACAGGGAGTCGCTAGCCGAAAGCCTGAGGCTGCTTTATGTGGCGCTGACCCGGGCAAAGTATCGCTGCTATCTTTTCAGTGGAAAAACCCGGTCTGAAAGTTCGCCTATCAACTACCTGCTCCATGCATCCGGTGAGGCAAGACAGGCCGAAAACCCGGCTGCGGCTCTTGCGGCAGAATCAAAAATCATGACCGGTCCGATCATGGCCGAAGAGTTGCAGTCGCTTGCTGAACGTTCCGAAGGTTCCATCGGGTTCAGCATCATAACACATGAAGCTGTTGAGAACATGGCGGGACTCGACTGCAAGAGCACCGAGGCAGGCAGTGAATCTATTTTGCCGCGTATCTTCAACCGAACCATTGACACCAGCTGGAGGGTATCGAGCTTCACCTCTTTCAGCCGCCATGAACAGAAGAGCACGGAACTGCCAGACCGCGATGAGCCAGAGAGAGAGCCCGGAGAACTTCTTGCTGCAGCCAGTAATGGTGGTGGCGAAAAGAGCATCTTTACATTCCCAAAGGGGGCGCAAGCCGGCATTTTCATGCACGGGATCTTCGAAAAGCTTGACTTTTCCTCTCCCTCAGACGCGAAAATCCATGAGCTTGCTGAAAAAGGGCTTGAACGCTATACCTATAAGCCTGAGTGGCTGCCGCACATCACCGCCATGGTTCATAACGTTCTTGGCACCCCTCTTTCATCCCGCAATGGAGCCTTTACGCTTGGCGCTCTGGCACCAAAAAGCTGGATCACCGAGCTGGAATTTTTCTTTCCTCTACGGTTTGTCACCTCCGCTCTTCTGGGCGAGTTGCTTGTCCGCCACGGATTGCTTCCCGGCGGCGTTGACCTGGCCCGGCTTGCAGAGTTGCTGCAGTTCAAGCCGGTCAAGGGTATGCTCATGGGGTTCATGGATATGGTCTTCGAGCACGATGGTCAGTACTATCTGCTTGACTGGAAATCAAACCATCTCGGCAACACCCTTGACGATTACGCCCATGATGCCATGACGCAGGCCATTCAGAAAAACCTCTACCCGCTGCAATACCTGTTATACACCGTAGCGCTTAACCGCTACCTTTCGCTGAGGGTCAAAAACTACTCGTACGGCAAGCAGTTTGGCGGAGTCATCTATGTCTTTCTGCGCGGAGTGGGCAGGGATCAAGGGGAGGGCAACGGTTTTTTCCGCGATCTTCCGCCGGTAGAGCTGATTGAAGCATTGACACACATCTTGATAGATCATGAAGGATAACCTATGACCATTGAGTATCAGGAGCGGGCTATCGACCGGCATTTTGCTGCATTTATCTGCCGGCACTCTGCCGCGGCAGGCCCGCTCATCGATCTTTTTCCGCTTCTTGTTTCCCTTGCAAGCAGCGCCGTTGGCAAAGGTCATATCTGCCTGAACCTTGCCGATATTGAGGGTCAGACCGTCATGGCTGATAACCGGGCGTTTCTTCTGCCCCGGTTTGATGCACTGGTGGAACTCCTGAAGAGGAGCCCGGCCGTCAGTTTTCCGGGCGGACCACATCGTCCCCTGGTGCTTGATTCTTCGGGCCGTCTTTACCTCTACCGTTACTGGCTTTACGAGCAGGAGCTTGGCAGGATACTTCTTCACAAAGCAGGCACAGCATTCGGCAATATTGATGAATCGCTCCTGCGTGATGGTCTTGCACGACTCTTTCCCGAAAGCACCGATACAAAAAGTGACCGTCAGAAAGAGGCCGCCGTTGTAGGCATACACCGGCAGTTCTGCGTTATTTCCGGCGGTCCGGGCACAGGCAAAACCTCAACGGTTGTGCGTATTCTTGCCTTGCTGATCGAGCAGGACAACGCCCCAAAGCAGCGCATTGCCATGGCCGCTCCCACAGGTAAGGCCGCCGCACGGCTGAAAACATCCATAAACGATATCAAGCACTCCCTCGACTGTTCAGATGAGGTAAAGTCGGCAATTCCGGACGATGTAGTCACTATTCATCGCCTTCTCGGCACGCTCTCGGGATCCTCCCGTTTCCGCTATTCAGCCCGAAACCCGCTCCCTTTCGATACCGTTATTATTGACGAAGCCTCTATGGTTGCTCTTCCGCTGATGAGCCTCCTGGTAACGGCGCTCAAACCTGCTGCCCGTCTTATTCTTCTTGGTGACCGCGATCAGCTTGCGTCGGTTGACGCGGGGTCGGTTCTCGGAGATATCTGCAAGGCCGGAGCTGAAAACCCTCATTCACCATTGGGCAGTTCGCTGGTCATGCTTGAAAAAAACTATCGCTTTCAGGCAGGAAGCGGTATTGCTGAAATCAGTCGTGCCGTTAATGGCGGTTTTGAAAAAGAATCCCTTGAGCTCCTGAAAAGCCGTGCGAGCGATATCATCTGGCAAAAGTTACCTCCCCGTGAAGAGCTGAAAAACGCTCTGACAAAAAAAGTGGTCGAAGGATATCAAAGCTATCTCTTTGCCGAATCGGTCTCAGATGCGCTGGCCCTGTTTGATCAGTTCAGGGTACTCTGTGCCCTCAGGGAAGGTGCCTACGGGGTTAGTGGTCTAAACCAGACTGTCGAGAGCATTCTTGCCTGCAAAGGGTTGATTAGGCCTGCAGGTCCCTTCTACCGTGGCCGTCCTCTTCTGGTCACGGTCAACAACTATGCAATGCGGCTCTTTAATGGCGATACCGGTATACTCTTTCCTGATCCTGAACAGGGGGGATCGCTCAGAGCCTTTTTTCCTGCGCCCGATGGTGGCGTTCGCAGCATAGCGCCTGAACGGCTGCCCCTGCATGAAACCGCCTTTGCCATAACCATCCATAAAAGCCAGGGCTCGGAATTTGATCGGGTACTGATGATTCTGCCACCGGTTGACAGTGATATCCTCACTAGAGAACTTCTCTATACCGGTATCACCAGGGCAAAAAAGAGTGTTGAAATCTGGGCAAATGAGGAAATATTCTGTGCGGCTGTCAGAAAAAAAACAACAAGAAACTCCGGTTTTACCTTCTAAAGATTTGTGTGCAGGAAAACAGAAAAAAGATCGTCAGATGTTGTAGAGGTCGGAAATAAATAAACTGACAAACGGAATTACCGACCTATCCTCATCATTTAACAACATCATAACACCGGGAGAACGACAATGAAAAAACAGATCTGGATGGCTGCAGGGATTGCAGGAATGCTTCTTGGAAGCCCTGTTGCTCAAGCTGAGGTGAACGTACGTATCAGTGAAAGGGGAGACCGCCCATTCTCTAATGTTCATGATTCACGACCAAATTTTATCAATCTGCCGAATTTTGGATTTTCCGTATCGATAGGAGGTCCTAATGATATCGTCAATTGCGATGGTCGCTACTACGTTAATCATAATGGCCGTTGGTTCGTTTCTGACAATTTTCGAGGACCGTGGATTCTTGTTCGGGACGGAAGGCTTCCCCGTCAAATCAGACGTCATCGCTGGGAAGAGATAAGGAGTTTCCGTGATGCCGAGTATCGCCGTTACGAAGGTCGCAATAACCATGACAACAACCTCAGGGGCAGGGATTCTCGCGATCAAAACAATAACCAGAATCAGCACAACAATAACCAGAACAACCCTGACGACCGTCGCTCCAATGATGGCGGCAGAAGAAACTGATTTGAATCTTTAGTCTTTAGGCCAACAACAAAAGAGGGAACTGACGGTTAATTATCAGTTCCCTCTTTCTGTTTATCCCTTTAACCGGGCAATATGACGGACAACACAAAACTACATTTTACAGCCGGATGTAAACGCCACTCCGACGGTCATGGTCGTGATGATGATGCCGCCGTCTCTCTTCCTCACGCCAGCGCCGCCGTCTCTCCTCGCGTTCATACCAGTCTCTGTCATACCGGCGATCACCGTCATAACGGCGATAGCCGTCGTGCCGATGTTCATACCGACCATGCCTATGCTCATATCCATCACCGTAGTGTGCCTGAGCCGTAAACTGAGGCATGGCAAAAAGCATTCCGGTAATTCCAGCAACCAACCAGATCTTTTTTTTCATTGTATTTCTCCATTTACAAGGTTGTTTACTTCTGCCTGAATTTAGTTCATAACATCCTCAATAAGCTTTATCGCTGATCATGAGTAGCACGAATCTGTTGCCCTGATTCCGTTCTATCGTCCGTCCCTTCCGTCGCCGTCCCTGTGTCCATCTCTTCTGTCGCCATCCCTGCCATCTCCGCGCGAACCTCTATCATCCCTTGGCCCGCGATCATCGTGCCGTCTTCTTTCATCCCAGTATCCGCGGTCATGGCGGCCATACTCCATATCACGATAACGCCAAATATCATGGCTATGCCTTCTTAACTTGTAGGGCAGCTCGTAATCCATGACCAGCTCCCATGGCCCGCGGAAATCCCATGAAACGTACCAGTCACCACTGCGATAAAGGTAATAGCGGTTGTCGAAATAGATCACATCATGAGCGCCTCTGACAGAGACGTAAAATCCACGCTCCGGCAGATAGATAAATTCGGGACGAGTATCAATAACAAAATCCAGTCTGGCTCTATGCCGATCCCCTCCATGCCTGTAACCTCGGTCGCTCTCTCCAACCCCGATACGGACGCCAACTTCTGCTTTGGCGACGACCGGGGAATTAGCCAAAAACATTCCTGCAATTCCCGCAGCCAGCAAGATATTTTTTTTCATTGTCAGCTCTCCTTTTAACGGTTTGTTTAATAATTTGACAATACCATTCATCCTCTCTGCAGAGTAAAATACCTTACAGGTTCATTGCTCAACAACCGCCCATGACAAAATGAGAATAAGCCTGGGCGATACCCATTGCCAATAATGTTGTATCCGGTCACGCTAAATGTACTGCAATGTGTTGATTGTCAGGCAAAAACGAGCGCGAGATAAAAACGCAAAATGGTGATAAATTAAAGCAAGGTCGAAATAAAAATAAAGACCGTGCAACATCCGTCACGCTTATACCCATTATGACAATATAATACAGCCTTACTTCATTTAGTTCGACTTTCCACGATTTTTTTTCAAAATTGCGGCATTTCGATTATCCGACAAGATTGAAATTCTGCTCAGGCAATACCTGATAAATCGAAATTGTATAAAAGAGCACAAGAGATTTGTATATTTAAAGTTATTTGATCTATGCGGTTAACTCTTTTATTGAAAATACCGGAATGACGGTTAGGACTATTTGTAACTAGCCGCTTGATAGCCTGATTAACGAGAGCTTCCATGAGTGAATTTCTGAAAAGCATTATCACGAAACCCGAAGGGAAAACACTAGAATTCAAACGGGATAGTGCTTCCCCGACACTGTTGATGAAAACGTTGGTGGCGTTTGCCAATACTGCGGGCGGGCGGCTCGTCATTGGTGTGGGTGACAACAGGGAAATTGTCGGCCTGAAAGCTCCGCTCGACGAAGAAGAGAGGCTTCGCAGCTTGATAGCCGACTCCATAGCGCCCCATCTGATACCAAATATAGAACTGATCACCGTCAACGATACCACACTACTGATCGTAGAGGTGTTTGTCAGTGCCTTGCGGCCGCACTGCTTGAAAGCTGAAGGCCATGAACAGGGCGTCTATGTCCGTATTGGAACTTCCAATCGCCAGGCCGATACCGCATTGATCGCTGAAATAGGCCGTTCTGCTGACGGCATCTCATTTGATGAAATGCCGATGCCCGAGTTGAGCAAAGATGACCTTGATTTGGTTGCTGTCCAGAAATTTTTTGCCGATGACTGGATGCTGGACGAACAGGCACTTGTAACTATCAAGCTTCTTACCTCTTACCAGCGAAGGCTGGTGCCTACCAAGGGAGCGATTTTGCTGTTTGGCAAAGAGCGGGCGCTTCACTTTTCCGATGCATGGGTTCAATGCGGACGATTCACCGGAACCGATAAGGCGGTCATATTCGACCATATTGACATTCACGACCACCTCCCCCGTGCGGCTGAAAGCATCATGCAGTTTTTCAACAAGCATGCAAGGCCGGATGCGCCTCTTCCCCTCACCATTCTGCGAGAGGCCATCATTAACGCGCTGATGCATGCCGATTACTCACAGCGTAGCGCCCCGATCCGGATCGCCTTTCTGGATGACCGGATCGAAATTGAAAATCCAGGCATGCTTCTGGCCGGCATGACCCTTGACACGATAAAACAAGGCTCATCGAGAATCCGTAATCATGTAATTGCGCGGGTCTTTCGCGAACTGAACCTTTCCCAAAGGTGGGGCAGTGGCATCAGCTCAATTTTCAATGAGGCAAAAGCTCTCAGATTGCCTGAACCTCAGATTATGGAGATTGGCACACGCATAAGGGTCACAATCTATTTGGCCGCTTCGGTCACGGTCTTTTGTGAAACGGCACAAGTCGAGCAACGCTTAGCACAAGTCAGCAACATGATTGAGGCACAAGATGAAATGCGGACCGAAGTCAACAAAGAAGCACAAAACGAGGCACAGCATGAGGTTCGAGTAAAAGGACAAGTCGACGCCCACATTCTTGCTGTCTGTTTTCCAACACCCCTTTCATCAGCAGAGATAGCTGCTGCACTCGGGCACAAGCAACTGAGTGGTAATCTGCGCAAGGCATTGCCAAGGCTAAGGGATGCCGGCCTTCTTGAGTATACCATTCCCGAAAGTCCCAACAGCCGACTGCAGAGATATCGGTTAACAAAAAAAGGAAAGGCGACTCATTTGACAGCCAACAGCACTGCATACAATACAGAGGTACAAGTTAAAAAGGATGATGAATTACAAGGAGGAGCACAAGTCGGGTTGTTGTTTTAGGCACAAGTATACTCGCTGGTAGCAAAAGGCAGTCGCTGTTAGCTGCTGAACAAGGGTCTGAAAAGGAAAAATAAGCAGGGGAAAATTGAGAATTCTGAATGTGAATTAAAGAGACTCAAGACAAAGAATTGTAACTTATAAGGTCACGACCATTAACCTAAATTTTAACACTCCATACCATGGGAACCACAACCACAAAAGTTGATCTGGTCAATGTTATTGCCCACCGGACAGGTCTGACAAAAAACGAAACAGAATCAGTGGTTAACAGTCTGTTTGAGAGCATCATTGACTCCTTGAAAGCCGGGAAGCGAATTGAGATAAGGGGGTTCGGCTCGTTCAATATCCGCCACAAAAATCTTCGCCAGGCAAGAAACCCGAGAACAGGGGAGAAAGTGACGGTTGAGCCCAAGAATGTACCGTCATTCAAAATCTCAAAAGAGTTCAAGCTGGCGGTGAGCGAAAGCCTTAAATCTGATGGCGAATAATTTTTCCTCGCCTCACAACGATACTGCCGGCGGTACCCAAGGCAAGGCAATACCGTCGGCAGAAGGGAAGACTGGCATTATCAACCATAGACGGTAATGCAATTTCCCCCTTCATCCTTTGACTGGTACATGGCATCATCAGCATGCTTCATCAAGGTCAGCTCGTCCTGGCCATGATCGGGATAAGCAGAGATACCTATGCTGCAAGAAATATTGATGGCATGGCCCTCAACACAGAACACCTCATGCATTGCCTGCTTGATTTTTTTTGCCATTGAAACGGCATGATCAATCGAGGCAATTTGAGGCAGCAACACAACAAACTCGTCTCCGCCAAGGCGAGCAATTGAATCCTCGCTTCTCTGCAAGGTTCGGAGCATACGGATTGCCACTTCCTGAAGCAACGAGTCACCGATTGCATGACCATACGTATCATTAACAAATTTGAACTTGTCAAGATCAAAAATGATCAAAGCCGCCATCGTCTTGTTTCGTTGACCCAGGGCAAGGGCCTGGCCCATACGGTCAAAGAGAAGACGACGGTTGGGAAGGCCCGTCATATAATCATGCATGGCGATATTTTCCATCGCATACTTCTGTGCCTGCAGTATTTTCTGTTCATCCTCAGCCATCTTTTTTGCAACAATATTCCAGGCTATATCGGCCAGGAGACCCAACCATTTGACATCACTCTCATCATAATTGCAGAGCTTGTTGCCAACCCCGAAAATCGCAACAACCTTGTCGTTGCGCAAGATCGGGACAACCGCCTCACGCCTTACGTCCTCATGACCTTCCGGCACTCCTTTGCGATGATTGACGGCGGCATAATCATTGTGAATAACTGCTTTCTGCTCCCGTGCCGCATCGGCCCATAACCCTGCGTCATCAAGGTTGTGGTGCACACCCTCTCCTATTATTGTATTGCACCTTTGTTTGCTGGTGTTGCTTGACCAAACCAGTCTGGTGAGTGTTGTCTGATCTTCCCCGACCACATGAATGAACCCGATTGAGCTATCTGTCAGCAGCTCAGCCTCATCAATGGTTGTCTGCAGCAACTCCTCAATTGAATGGCCCGCTTCCATCAAAATCAGAGATAGGTGAAATGCGTTGAAAATTTCATACTTCTTACGCTCGGTGACGTCATGAATAATCGAATAGAGAAAATCCTTGTCGGCAATCTGAATCTTGTTGCTGAACACTTCTACATCACGAACAGAGCTATTTGCCCTCCGGTGGCGAAAAAAAAAGTGATTTTTCTCTGTTGATCCTGCTTGTTGCAAGGCGGCAATGACTTTATCAGGGGAGAGTGTATTGATATCTTGTATGTGCATCCTGCAGAGTGTTTCGATTGGCCAACCGTAAAACGTTGCTGCTGCCGGATTGGCATCAATAATCCTGCCATCCTTCCAATCAATGATCAGCATTACGGTATGATGGTTCTGAAAGAGGTCCCAGTAACGTTTTTCACTTTGATGCATATTTTCCTGCAACAGTCGGTGCATATCACTATCCCTCAACACGGAAATTCCATATGCCAGGTTGTCAACCAGTGTTGTGAGCAACTCAGTATCTATGACATCAAAGGCATCGGCAATGGTGGAATAAACGGTTACAGCGCCAAACACCTTATTGCCGCCTTTCAATGGGAATCCCTGAACGGCAGCGTAGCCTCGCTTTAAGGCATCCATACGCCACAATTCAAATTGAGGATCGTTCAGAACATCACGCGTAAGGGATGGCTTACCCGTACGGATCGCCGTTCCTGCCGGGCCACGTCCACGATCAACATCTGCCCAGGAGACATTGAGATTTGCAAGGTACCCCTCATCAATACCTGCACAGGCAACAGGTGTGACGCTTTTTACCTTGTCCTGTTCCGCATAACCGACCCAGACCATCTGATAGCCAGCAATTTCAACAATGATATGGCAGATAGTCTCCAATAATTCTACTTCAGTATGAGCATGAAGAATACTCTCATTACATTTGCTCAAAGCAAGGAGTGTACGGTTCATCTTCTGAAGGTGGTTCTCCAACCTTTTTGGCTCGGTGATATCAGTTCCGAGGCCAATAACCAAGGGCTTATGGTCAATGAATACCCTTTTGCCCCTCAACTGATACCACAGGAACTCCGAACCGCCTCGCAATAAAACTCTCACGTCAAGCGAATCCTCAACACCGTTGCTGATGATATTCCCAATTGTTTCTCTAACCAGCAACCGGTCATCGGGATGAATACTGTCCAGTGCGCTGGCAGCCGTCATCTCCTTTTCGGATTTAAAAACAACTGAATCGCGCACATAGTTGTTGCACATCACAAGCTCTGCGTTTGCATCCAACAAATAGAATAAACCAGGAATTGCATCGATGATCTTTTTGACTAAATCATGATCATTTAAGGCATTGCCAAAGTTCAACGGCAAGGGTTGAGCTGCATCTGATTTTTCGTCGTGCATTTTTTGCTGCATGGCACTTTCATTATGGTGGTTCGTTTCAGCAGACCGTAAACTCGCCTCGGGCAAGGCGCTCCGTAAAGCTGCTGATATCGGCCAGTTCAGCATCAATGATCCCGGCAACTGGCTCCCTGATCTCATCGATCGATACACCACTCCCGGGTATGATCCGCGCTGAAGCGTTGAGAGGCCGGTCGACAGGCTGACCTATCTGACTGCAAAGAAAGATGGTTACCTCCTCTATTCCTTTAACCTCACTGTAGATGCGGGCGGCGATCTCCCGTGCCAGCACATTATAGATCTTGCCAACGTGACGCACCGGGTTTTTGCCTGCAGCAGCCTCCAGACTGAGCGGTCGCCCAAAAGCAATAAGGCCGTTCACCCTGTTTCCTCTTCCCACTTCACCCCCATCAGCGCCGTCAGCCGAAGTGCCGAGCACGGTCAGGTATATGCCACCCTCACCCCTTGATCGATCATCCAGCATGTTAAGTTCAATCGAGACTCTGTGGAATGGATGGCGCTTTGCAGCAACAAACGCCAGCAGCGACTCCCTCACAGCCTCCTTGCGCTCAAAATACATTGCTGTGTCGCGAATATAGCGGTCAACAAAAGCTATGGCAATGGTAAGGGTAAGGGTACTCCCATCTCGGAATCCCAACACCTTCACATCTTCGCCGGTTTCCGGGTATGCCAATTTGAAAGCGGGGGAGTTAAGATGCTTTTCGGTTTCGAGCACAAGGGACTCCGCAGGAGTAAGCGGCGCATACCCGACACCGACGGAGGTGTCGTTAGCGCCGATAATCCGGCGCGCAAACAGATCAGTCAGTTCAGCCGAACCCGGCTTGATTTCGTTCTGGAAAAGTACATGGAGAGAGGGGTCAACAAAACGCAGGTTTTCTTTCAGCCACCCGGCAGCCGCTGCTTCAGCAATCTCGGCCACAGGAATCTTGATCCCGCGGTAATCAGAGGTTGCCCTGTCGCCGAAAATGATTTTCATCGGCTCCAGTATGGTGCCGCCTCCCGGCTTCACCGCACTCACGCCTGCAACCAGCAACCCCTTGTCGATATTATGATGCAAAATGCACCCTGCAACTGCCAAGTACTCCCGGCAGAGGCTGATACAGACCGCCTCCATAATCGAGTCGCAGATGGTATCGGGATGCCCCTTTCCCTTGCGTTCGATCAATTCAATCCTCTGCAAGCTTGCCGGAGTATTTCCAGCCTCTTCGACAATAATATTTCTTCCTGAATTCATAAGAGCATTCATTAAAACCTTTTAAGCACTTTTCAGGCAAAAACAAACGCTTTTACTTTTGCTGCAAACTGATTTTCTGTAAGACGTTCACAAGTTTCAACGGCCGTAACTTTTTTATGCAGTTCGCTTGTTTTGGCGATTTCTTTGGCAAGTTCAACTTTTGCCTCGCCCGCTCCAAAAATCGCAATATGGTCAGAATCGCCAAGATGTTTTATCACTTCATGATAAAAAGCACGATACTGATGTTTCAGGCGTTCTTCAACGGTATGTTCATTCGAGACTGCCTGAGCAACAGAGGTCCCGCTTGCTTTCCAGCCACCGGATGGCTTAAGATGGCTTTCCGCGCCAGATTCCAAATGCTCGACAATCGTTTGATTGCCTTGAAGTGAAACCAGAATTGCCTGTTTGTGGTCGATCCAGATACCAGTGTTTTTTTTCATGGCAAATATCTCCCCGGCAAATTAAATTAAAAAAGCCTATCGTTCTAATTTACAAAAATTACACTCTTTTTTGCCTCTGTAACGATCTGAATTTATTGATATTTACCCCATGAACTTTATTTGCACAAAATAATTACGGGACGAAAGTTCCGCTTTCGGCAGAAGACAAGGAGCTGAATGTGAAGATACTCTCGAAAGAAGGTTTGGATTTTGAGCCGAAAAAAGATCCTTTTGCTTTGGCGTTAAGCATTGGAAAGGAGGTTCAAGGTGTCATTGCAGGGTTTTATTTCCCTCCCGATAAGGCTGTTGTTTGATAAAACAGCCTTTACCGCCCACTTGGCGGCAGAAAGTGAAATTGCTTCCTGTGCGCCAAGTTCATGCGGGAGCTCTTCGTTGAAAATACGGTCTTTCAGCGCTGAAATAGGACTGTTATTTCACCGCTATTTCTTTCCCGGCTTTTGGCTTTGACTCGAGTTTTGGAATAACGACCTTCAACACACCATTATCATAAGTTGCGTCAATTTTTTCGGCGTCAACATTATCTCCCACCGTAAAACTTCTGCTAAGGCTACCCCATGAACGTTCAATACGGTGATATCCTTTTTTCTTCTCCTCTTCAGTCTGGCTTCTTTCGCCACTGATAAAAAGAACATCATCATCCAGCGAAACCTTGACATCCTCTTTTTTTATGCCGGGCATATCGGCCTCAATAAAAATAGCTTTATCATCCTCACTGATATCAACCTTAAATGCCGGAGCAATCATTGAAGAAAAAAAAGGAGACACCTTGTCGCTAAAAACATCCTCAAAAACCTTCAAAGGATCCTTCCCGTAAAGTTTCAGTGCCATATGCTCATCTCCCTGGTTTCAAGAGTTATTAAAAGGAATTTTTTTCAAACCGGTCCACTACAGCCGGCTCTTCCAGTAAGCTTTTGAGATCAGTCAGCAATGTCATTCCCAACCGAATCCTCAGCCTCAAACCAGTCATCCCTGTC
>SESG01007141.1_pt1 | contig 16388 bp, 14 predicted proteins | sample 3171421 | NCBI WGS metagenome assembly SESG01 (sample SAMN10866946, study PRJNA518727) | freshwater metagenome | biome: subpolar coniferous forest; feature: holomictic lake; material: water; isolation source: holomictic Lake 227, 6 m and 8 m depth | place: Canada: near Kenora, Ontario | collected... | reverse complement strand
CGAAAATACTTAAAATGACCAAAGTCATTTAATGTGACAAAATTATCTGCAATGACCATTATATTTGCAGCGCTGATTTTGGATACTTAAAATCCTTCATTGCGTAAACTCAGTGAGCCGCTTTGGCTCATTCCAGTCATAATACAGACATGAAAAATTACGATTTCGACGAAATAATCCCGCGCAGAGGAACTGATTGCGAAAAATATGATCACCTTGAAAGCCATTTCGGCAATGGCAATGCAATCCCGATGTGGGTGGCAGACGGCGACTTCCGGGTACCCGATTTCATTACTTCTGCCATACGTTTAAGGGCCGAGCATGAAATTTATGCCTATTCCTACCGCCCCGACGCGTATTATAATTCGATCATCAGATGGCAAAAGCAACGTCACGACTGGGACATAGAACGGGATATGATCCTTCCAACCCAGGGAGTTGTTTCCACCCTGGCATCCATTATCATGGCCTTTACCGAAAAAGGCGATGAAATAATTATCCAGCCGCCTGTTTATACCCCTTTCTTCTCTTGTGTCAAGGATTGCGGCAGAACAATTGTGGAAAATCCGCTCAAATTATTGGATGGTCGTTATGAGTTTGATTTTGAAGATCTGACCCATAAAATCAGTCCTGACACCAAGCTTTTGATCCTGTGTAATCCTCACAATCCGGTAGGAAGAGTCTGGACCAAAGAAGAACTTAAGGCACTCGGTGATATTTGTCTGGCAAACAATGTTTTGATAATCTCAGATGAAATCCATTCAGACCTGATATTTTCAGGTTTTAATCATCTTCCCCTCCCAAAAGTATCGGACGAACTGGCCGCCAATTGCATCGTATGCATGGCACCAAGCAAAACTTTCAATATTGCCGGACTGGCCACCTCCTTTGTGATTATCCCGGATAAGAAAATCCGACTGCAATTTGACCGTTTTGTGCATATGATGCACGTGAAAGACGGCAATCTGTTTGGGAATATTGCGCTGGTAGCAGCCTATCAGCATGGAATGGACTGGGTGCAACAACAAAACGAATACCTTGAAGCCAACAGGGATTATCTACTGAGATTTTTCTCGGAGAAAATGCCAAAAGTAAAGATGATCTTTACGGAAGCAACTTACCTTGCCTGGATTGATTTCCGGGAATATGGCATGGAGGAGAATGAGTTGAACAGACTCCTGATCGATCGCGCCGGTGTTGTATTGAACAAGGGATCGATTTACGGGAAGGAAGGAATCGGATATTTCAGATTGAATTTTGCATGTCCGCTGCAGGTACTTGAACAGGCATTACTCAATATTGAAGCGGTTTTAGGTTGAACTTGAAGATTCGACGATTTAATAATTCCGCAATTCGATGATGAGTTGATTGGTAGATGAAAGGATTGGGCGGGTTAGAAAGCCGGAAAATCGACTACTGAATCTAATCGGTTCCGTTTCAAAGAAGCAATCCCAAAATTAAGTCACTCCTTGTTATTTGGTCCTGGACAATACTTGTCCTGCAAAATTCCTGAGTTCATCTTTGTCGGCATCCTCAATATGCAATTTTTTCAGTGTCTCAAGTGCCAGATCATGGTAATGCGTCATCAGTTTTTTTGTTTCTTCGGCAGCTCCCGATCTGTTGAAAATCTCCCTGACGGATTCAATTTTCTCTTTCGGGTCAAAATCGGTTTTCCTGATCCATTCCAGTAACGATGTGCGGTCTTTTCCGGAACTCATTTCAAGTGCGCGCAGAAAGATGAAGGTTTTCTTGTTTTCACAGATATCTCCGCCGATCGCCTTCCCAAAAGAATTCTCATTTCCATAAACATCGAGCCAGTCGTCCTGAAGCTGGAATGCGATTCCGGACTGTATCCCAAAATCATAAAGCAGATTGCAGCTCAGTTCGTCAGCACCCGCAATTAATGCCCCCATTTTCAGGCTACATGCAATGAGTACGGCTGTTTTTAATCTGATCATTTCCAGGTATTCCGGAATTGTTACCTGATCTTTTTCTTCAAATTCCATGTCGTACTGCTGGCCTTCACAAACCTCGAGTGCTGTAGTTGAAAAGAGCGAAAGTAGTGCGGTAAGTTTTGTCGGATCACACCTGGTTAGAAATCGAAATGCCATGATCGACATCGCATCGCCACTCAGGATCGCGCTGTTCTCCCCGTATTTGATATGTACGGAAGGAACTCCTCTGCGGATACCTGCATGATCCATGATGTCGTCGTGCAGGAGGGTGAAGTTGTGAAAGAGTTCAATGGCTGTGGCAGCGGGAATTACCCTTTCAAGATCGGAGGTAAACAAGGATGCGGCATGCAGCATCAGTACGGGTCTGATCCTTTTGCCTCCGACTTTTAAGGAATAGGCAATTGGTTCATACAGTTGTACGGGAGCAGTAGACTGGATAGATAGAATCTCCCGGCAGAATTCCTTTTCAAAAGATTCCAGAAGATGTTGAAATCTGAGCATGACTTATTTCACTTCCGCTTCCGTTTCAGGAACGGCTTTTTCATCGTTAATCATCTTGCAGTTGCCAACAAAACGGGCTCCAGGCTCAACGGAAAGTTTTCCCATGGTAAGGTTTCCCTTGATCGATGCGGTTGCTTTGAGGGAGAGCAGGTCCTTCACGATGATTTCTCCGGTTACGAAGCCCATGATCTCAGCGCTTGAGCAGCGAATGGTACCTTTTATCTTTGAATCCGGACCAACCACTACTCTGCCTTTGCAATCAAGGTCACCTTCGAGGATTCCATCAATGCGAATATCTCCGTCAGATTCAATGTTCCCTTTTATTTTAGTGTCCTGAGCTATGGTATTCAGGGCTTTAACTTCATTAATGACTGGTTTTGACATGATCGAAATTTTGATCTGATTAAAAATGATGATGAAGATAGTAAATTGCCCAGATTAACTGCAAATATAGATCACAAAAAAATCCCTCTCGGGATTCTTTAGACTTTTGCAGATATGAAAAATCAGAGATTGATCAGATCGGACAATTAGACAGCTGCGCTTTTCTCGATTGCCAGCTTTCCTCTGTAATAACCGCATTCGTTGCAAACGGTATGATATTTTACCGCTGCACCGCAATTAGAACAGGATGAAATCTGAGCAGGTATCGCTTTGTCGTGAGTTCTGCGCTTATCTCTTCTCGTACTGGAGTGTTTGTGCTTAGGATGTGCCATTTTTAATAATCTTTATTTTTAATTACCACTAAATTTTTTTAACTCTTTCCATCTGGGATCCTCCGGTTCATCGGAAGTTTTGCCATGGTATCTCAGTTCTTCCAGCTTTTTGATCATTACCGGATCGCATAAGCTTTCTCCATCTTCTCCATCAGGATGAACTCTCCGGATGGGTAAACTTAATATCACAAATTCGTAGATATACTGTGCAATCTCAACCTGAAAATCGTTGGGGTGAAGATATATCAATTCTGCTTCATCCTCGACGCGCTTTTCGCTGAATTTGACCAGCAAATCTCTTTTACTCTCAACGGGAAAATAAAAATTTTCAAGGCATCTGTCGCAGATAATTTGTACGACACCACGAATTGAAAAAGATAACCTCAGGTAAGTAGAACGTTTTTCAAGTTCAACTTGTATGGTCAAATCTCCTTTCTCAACTTCTGAATTTTCAAATTCATCGAAGAAGCGATCATTGACTACAAAATCAAAAAGATGCTTCCCCTCACTCAATCCTGAAAAAGGAAGGGTGTATTGCGAAAGGTAGTTCATAATTATCCCACTTAAAAAGCAGGGCAAAGGTATAAAAAAATATTATACAAAACGGATATGCATTCAAGTGAAAATGTGAAAATATAAAAATGCGAAAATGAGTGCATTCCTGTTAGCCGTATTTTTACACGGATACCTTGATCATATCCCTGACTGTCTGACAGATGCCTTCCGCGTCAAATCCGCATTCGCGGTATAATTCCTTCTGGGTTCCCTGTTCAACAAACCGATCAGGAACTCCCAGCCTGACCACCTTTTTCTGTATTCCCCGTGATGCAAAATACTCAAGTACTGCGCTTCCAAATCCGCCGTCAATTAATCCATCCTCAATGGTAATGATTTGATCGAACCCGGCAGCGACTTCATCCAGAATTTCACTGTCGATCGGTTTAACAAATCGCATGTCGTAATGGGCTACAGAAATATTTTCAGCGGTCAGCATCTTTCTGGCCTGGGTTACAAAATTTCCGGTGTGCCCGATGGAAAGTATGGCCACGTCATTCCCATCTGCCATTTTTCTTCCTTTCCCTACCGTGATTTCAACAAAATCAGTTTTCCACTCCCTGTTTAGCCCATTGCCGCGCGGATAGCGGATAGAAAATGGTCCTTTGTCGGGAAGTTGGGCCGTATACATGAGATTCCTGAGTTCAATCTCATCCATCGGTGCAGAGACCGTCATGTTGGGAATATTGCGCATGAACGATAAATCGAATACCCCGTGATGTGTGGCACCGTCGGCACCCACTAATCCGCCACGATCCATGCAGAATACGACATTCAACTTTTGCAGGGCGACATCATGGATGATCTGATCATAAGATCTTTGCATGAATGATGAATAGATGTTCACGAAAGGGATCTTTCCGGATACAGCCAAACCGGCGGCAAAAGTTACGGCATGCGGTTCGGCAATTCCAACATCGAAAGCCCTGTCAGGCATTTCTTCCATCATGATGTTCATGGAGCAGCCGCTCGGCATGGCCGGGGTAACTCCCACAATTTCACTGTTTTTTCGGGCCAGTTCGAGTAAGGTTTGTCCGAAAACAATCTGGTATTTAGCGATTTTTGGATTGGAGTCAGACTCCTTGAATATTTCGCCGGTTACCGCATCGAATTTACCCGGAGCATGCCATTTGGTTGCATCCTTCTCAGCCGGGATAAATCCTTTTCCTTTTTTTGTCAGAATATGAAGAAGTTTGGGACCGGGAATTTCTTTCAGATCATTGAGTATCCTGGTAAGGCCTACTACATCATGACCATCTACCGGACCGAAATAGCGAAATCCAAGAGCTTCAAACAGGTTACTGTCGTCAAAAACCAATGATTTTACTGCATGCTGGTGTTTTCGAAGCAAGGCGAGCATATTTCTGCCTGTTTTCCTGAAATGCTTAAGTACCTGCCATACACCGGATCTAAGCTTGTTGTAGGCTTTGGAGGTCTGCATCCTGACGAAATATCTGCTGATCCCTCCGACATTGGGATCAATGGACATGTTGTTGTCGTTGAGAATAACCAGGATATCCGCATTGGCACCTCCTGCATTGTTCAATCCTTCGAAAGCCATTCCGCCTGTCATGGATCCGTCCCCGATGATGGCTACGACTTTTCGGTCTTTTTCGCCGTTCAGCTGGGCTGCGATAGAAATGCCAAGTGCAGCGGAAATCGAAGTAGAGGAGTGGCCAACGCCAAAGGCATCATATTCACTCTCTGATCTGTTGGGGAACCCGCTGATTCCTTTATAGCTCCTGTTGGTATGAAATTGTTTTCTTCTTCCGGTTAAGATTTTATGACCGTATGCCTGATGTCCGACATCCCAGATCAGTTTATCGTAAGGAGCATTGTAAACATAATGGAGGGCCACAGTTAATTCGACGACACCCATACTCGCTCCAAAATGCCCGGGATTGCAAGATGCTTCGCGTATGATCATTTCCCTCAGTTCCGCACAGACCTGAGGTAAATTCTTTTCTTTAACTTTTTTAAGATCAGATGGGTAGTCAATATTTTCGAGCAAATTTGCCATTCAGACAATACTAATTAGGGTCCCTTAAGCTGGATTCGTTGAAGAGCACAAAGATAGTCTTAATTCACTTATTTAACGGCCCACGCAGATTTCAAGGTATGTGCTTCCATCGTTTCAACAAAGAGTTCACCTCCCTGCGTATATAAAACCAGATCCTCTTCTTTCTGGGTTGGCAAAAAACAGGTGCTGATGCCCATTTCCCCGTTGTTCCCTAAAATTTCAATTGATGCGCGGTCAAGGAGTATTTCCAGTACGATTTTTCCGTCTATGGGTTCAAGAACCATCTTAACACCATTCACTTCAAGAATTTTTTTTGCGGTATCATAGTGAATGTCAGTGCCTCCTGATTGTTTTCCGTTGCGGACAATGATCCCGAAAGAGTCAGAATTTTTCGGGTTTAGCGTCGTTTTGAGATACAGGATATCCCCATTGATACCACTTAAAAGATTCCCTTTGATCCCGGGTATCAGGTTTTTACCTTTTTTTAATAGTTCCTTATCATACAAAGCAGATAGCGAAGGAACCGGTTTTCTGCACAATACCGGACCTTTTTTTGTCGTTCTCAGGGTCAATTCCATCGGGAAGCTCATCTGCCCGTTAAAGGCCATGTCGGTATATTCTCCGCCTCTCATCCACGCCATCTGGATAACCTTGCCTTCCGGTGCATTGGAGAGTGTTTGGGCGGCGAAAAAATTCTTCCCGTAATCCAGTTTCTTGATTTCTGTCTCCGGCTTGAAGTTAATCCCATCAAAAGCCCCGATTTTGTAATCTCCCTCACCACTCATAATGACCCACTTCTTCTCTGAAGGTATTCCTTCAAAAGCGACTTCGAAAATATCAGGACACTCACCAATTCCATCAATATGATTCCGGTATTCCCAGTGAAGAAGATCCGAAGATGAATAAAGGGACATTCCGCCCGCTTTTGCATCTTTCCCTTTTGCCTTGTACAAAATAAGAATCCATTTTCCTGTTGCAGCGTGGTAAAACACTTTAGGGTCGTGGCTGTCTTCACCCGGATTGCTGATGAGCGGATTTTTGTCATATTTACTCCAGGTGGATCCCTTGTCCGTGCTGAAGGCAAGATTTTGATTTCCCTGACTGTCTGAATAAAAGATCAGCATAGGCTGGTCGCCTTTCTGCTGCAATCCGGTCAGGTTCAACGAATCGATCACCGCACATCCGGCCATTGGACGACAGGTTGTAATATCAGTCGCCTTTTCATCCGGAGTAAAGGCAAATGGAAGATGTTGCCAGTGAACCAGATCCTTGCTTACCGCATGACCCAGCTTGTTGTTCATTATTTTGCTGTTGACAGAGACATTCTGATAAAACAGATGGTATTCTCCCTTCATAAAAACAAAACCGCCTGTCTCAAACAACCAATCCTTCTCAGGCGAAAAATGAACCTGTGGCCTGTATTTCTCGTTGTAATATTTAGTGTCTGATTTGGCCGCGACAAGGATAAACGCCAGAAAAATTGTGTAAACTAAAATCTTCATATTTCGGGGAATTATGAATTGTTGACATTCATTAAGGAATTTTCAAATATACGGCTAAAACGAAAACTTTCATCCAGACAAATAATAATTCTCACTTCGTTTTTAAATCGTAATTTTGTAACGGAAAGTGTGTAAAATGACTGAAGTGAGTGAAATTGCCTGAAGTACTTACTTCCAGTTACAGATTGATCATGAGTCAAAATAATTCATCACTCAAGCCAATATTCATTACTCCAGGCATTTATTAATATTTTCTGAATGACCAATCAAATCGAAATAATGGCTCCGGTGGGTTCCTATGAATCTCTGATGGCAGCCATACAAGCAGGTGCCGGCTCTGTTTATTTTGGAGTGGAACACCTCAATATGAGAGCAAGGTCTGCCAACAATTTTACGCTGGAAGATCTGAAGGAAATTGCCAAACGAGCTGAAAAGGCAGGAGTTAAAACGTACCTCACAGTCAATACTGTTGTCTTTGACGAGGAGGCGGAAACCTTGAAGCGCATCATCCATGCGGCCAAAGAAGCGGGCGTATCTGCTGTCATCGCTTCAGATCTGGCTGTTATCCAGACTTGCCGCGCCATTGGCATGGAGGTGCATATTTCTACCCAACTGAATATTACCAACTACGAAACTGTGAAGTTTTATGCGCAGTTTGCCGACGTGATGGTTCTTGCGAGAGAGATGAACATTGGCCGGGTCTGGGAGATTTCCAAAAAGATCAGGGAGGACAACCTGCGTGGACCAGGCGGCGAACTGATCAGGCTTGAAATGTTTGTCCATGGCGCCTTGTGCATGGCAACTTCCGGTAAATGTTACCTCTCGCTTCATGAGATGAACTCTTCGGCCAACAGGGGATCATGCCTTCAGAGTTGCCGGCGTGCCTATACCGTGACAGATAAGGAAACCGGAGCTGAACTGGAGATTGACAATGAATACATCATGTCGCCTAAAGACCTGAAGACCATTCATTTTCTGAATAAAATTCTGGATGCCGGAGTAACCGTGCTGAAAATTGAAGGAAGGGCAAGAAGCGCCGATTATGTCAAGTGTGTGGTAGCGTGTTACCACGAAGCGGCACTGGCCTACCAGGATGGAACTTTTAATGAGGAGAAAATTGCGGATTGGAACATCCGACTGGAATCCGTCTTCAACAGGGGATTCTGGGATGGCTATTACCTCGGTCAGCGTTTGGGTGAGTGGAGTGGAAACTACGGCTCTCTGGCCACAAAAAGAAGGGTCTATCTGGGAAAAGTGACCAACTATTTTACCAATGTAGGTGTTGGAGAGATTAAACTGGAAACTGGTTCATTGAAACCCGGTGATGAAATCATGATCACCGGGCCCAGCAGTGGGGTACTGCAAACCGTGGTGGAAGAGGTGAGAGTCGAATTGAAACCGGTTGATGAAGCATCCAAAGGATCTTACTGTTCAGTGGCAGTGCCGGCTAAAGTGAGACGATCAGATAAAGTGTATAAAATTGTGGAGGCATCCCAGGTAAAATCACAGTAGGCAGGCAACACCGCTTTGGGAATATTTGCTCCAACCCCTGCTTTACCTCGTTAAAATGCTATTTTTACCTTGGAATACAGTAAAGTGAAGATGGGGAAAAGACTATTGATATTGATTACAGTCCTTTTGATGACCGGGATCTTTGCCGGCTGGTATTTTTTTACCCGGGAATCGAAGTATTTTGGCACCTCTCCATTAAAGGCCGTTTCGGTTGAGGCTCCCTTTTTCGTTCGTATCCGCAACCTTGGAGATTTTGCATCTAGAACAGTCAGCAACAAAAACTGGCAGGCTCTTCGAAATATCCCTCAAATATCCGGACTCTACCGTGATTTTGTTTTCATTGACTCGCTGATACTCCATCATAAGGAACGTGCAGGCTTTCTCATGCAGAAGGAGCTGATATTCGTCCCAGGAGACAGTTCCGGGCTCTTTCTGATGGAGATTGGCAGTATCAATGAGAAAAACAGCATTCACTCAATGATCAGGGATTATTTTCAGCCGAAAAAAATTGTCGCAACAGAATCGACTTACAAGGATGCATCCATACAGCATTATGACTGGAAAGATGACGGAGTACAGAAAAGGATTCTAATGACCTTTTACAAAGGGATATTGATCGTTGGCCATGAAGCTGTCCAGCTACAAAAGGCATTGGAACAGACTGAAAATCCATCTGTTCTGGAGGATTCCGACTTTCTGAGAGTCAATAAAAATTCCATGGAAAATTCCGACCTCAACATTTATTTTAACCACAGAACTTTACCTGCCTGGTTGTCCCGCTATTTTGCAGATTCAACTTCCACTGGAATTTTTCAACCGGATTATGCACAATGGACAGAAGTGGATGTCCTGCAAAAGGAAAACCAGCTACTCATCAATGGTTTCTCTGTCGCAGATACCACCAGATCCTTTTGGGTGGATATTTACAAGCACCAGAAACCGCTTGAAACTTCACTCCTGAGCATGATGCCTTCGGTTACAAGCTATTTCACCATACAATCCCTCTCCAATCCAGTTCAATATTTTGCAGATTATCAAAAATACCTTGAAAAGAAAGGGAAATTGGGCCGGTACACAGAACAGCTCTCCTCACTTTCCAGCGAGCTGCATGTTGACATCAGACAATATCTGACCGACAACTGGAAAGGTGAAGCTGCAGAGGTATTTACCGGTAACAATCTGGAAAATTCGGAGGATAACCGTTTCTTGCTGATGAGCGTCAGATCGGGGGAGAAAGACCCGTTGGTTGCAGCACTGAAAAAAAAGGCTGCCTCCAACAAAAGAAGCAGGGATGATTCTGAATCGGCGGATGCCGGAAGAGATAATATCTGGGAAGTGCCCATCGAAAGCTTTGGGATTTTTTTAGGAGAAAGCTCCCTCGGAAGGGTGAAAACCAAATGGATGACTTTGGGTGATGGTTTTATTATAATGGGAGCGACACCTGGTTCGCTCAGAAGATACCTTAACTCTCTCCGGATTCATGACCTTGCCCAGGGCAAATCCTCTTATCAGAAGTTCACGTCCGGACTTTCAAGAACCTCCAATTTTTACATGTGGTGTGCCCCCGGACAAGCGCTTCCTTTCTTTGAACAGGCTTTCCGGATTGGCTCCTATCAAAGCCTCAAAAAAATAGCCTCAGAACTTGTCAAACTGGAAAATGTAGCCTGGCAATGGAGTTATGAAAAGGGGATGTTGTATAACACGGCCTCCCTCAATGTCAACCCTGCTGCAGCGCAGAATCGGATCCCTTTCTGGAGTTATCCCCTGAAAGCTAAAATGAGGAACAGACCGATTTTTGTCAATTTTTCAGCGAATAATTCACTGAAAGAAATTGTTTTTCAGGATGTTGAAAATTTCCTGACAATCCTTGACAGGGATGGTATTGAACGTTGGAGGATCCGACTGGAAGGTCCGATCCTTGGTGAAATCAAATTAATCGACTACCGGAAGAATGGAGAATATCAGTTGCTTTTCAATACCAGGGATTTCATTCACCTGATCAACAGAAGTGGTACCGAAATGAGGAATTATCCGATCAGACTCAAATCTGGCGCGACCAACGAAATTTCAGTCTTTGATTATGAGGGTAAAAAAGAGTACAGATACTTGTTGGCCGGCCGCGACCGCAAAGTTTACAATTTTGATCAATACGGGAAATTAATTCCGGGATGGCAGCCGAAAGCAACACAGAAGGAAGTGGAACTTCCCGTCAGGTATTTCAAGGTTGGGTCAAAAGAATTCATTGTTTATTTCGACCATAACAAAACCTACATTCTTGACAGGCAAGGAAAGGAAAGGGTCAGGTTAGCAGATGATTTTGTGCATTCCAAAAATAACCTGTCGTTGGTTTTCAGTAAAGGAAATTCTCCTTCTCTGGTGACAACGGATGACCAGGGTAAAATCAGGTTGATTGGGTTGGATGGTGCTGTGAAGAAAATTGTTGCAGGAAACTTCTCGCCCAATCATAATTTTTTGCCGGTTGCTGATGGTGGAGGCGGATCTTCGGCTTTTCTTTTTCTGGATCAACAAATTCTTTCCATGTATGATTTTACGGGCAAACTCATTTTCACCCAACCTGTCAGTGGACTCACAAACGACCCGGTGTTGCTTTCTGCTGATGCAAATATGAAATTGATTGAAATATATTGTCTTGCGGCCAACCGATCTGTATTTTTAAAAAATGATGGCTCAGTATATGATACTGGTCTTCCTGAGGAGTACACGCTTTCTGCCATCGGTTCATTCGATGATAAATCGAATGTCTCCAATATTCTGGCTTATTCCGTGGATGGCTTCTTGTCAAACTTTCAAATGGATGGAAAATGAAAACTGACCGATATATTTTTTTTACCGGATTGGCTGCACTTATTTTGGTTTCTTGCAATCTGAATGAATTTCATCTCAATAATTATACCAGGATTACCGGCCTTGATCCGATGATTTATCGGCCGGTTGCGACCGGAACCTATTCGGTTAAAGATTATGCAACTTTTCCGCAAACAGGGTTTGCGCAGGTAACTGAAGATTCCCTCAATTTTATGTCTATTCCGATTCAGTATCTTTTTAACGGGATGAATTTCAATACGACAGGATCAGATTCAATGTGGGTGATTATCAAAACTGTCAATGAAACACCCATGAAATACAGGTATTGGTTGTCTTTTACTCCCGGACGAACCATGCAAAGTGCGATCCTCAACGCGGCAACAGTCAATGCTGCCGGGGATGTGGTGGCGGCCTCCAATGATTCGATAGAATATAAACTCAACAAAAGCGATGTTGTCAATCTGGGAAAGGCAACTCGTATGGATCTGGCTATTTCGCTTTACAAACCCGGAACTCCGGTGATCGCCAATGTTCTGAAGTCTTCACAAATTACTTTCAGGATTGGTTTCCGGGCACCCATCAACTTGTTTAAGCTTCAATAATGAGACAAATTATTTGGGCTGTTGTTCTTTTCCTAATGATTTTGCCAGGAAAGGACGGACTGAAAGCACAACCTAATAGTCTCTACTATTTAAAAGGAGTACCGCAGACCAAGGATCTCAATCCTGCCAGACCAGGAATGGAGCAAGGCTTTTATTTTAGTATGCCCCTCTTCTCCAAACTGGATCTTTCCGTGAACAGCAATGGCCTTTCTTTCAATGATCTGATCCATCGGGGTACCGGCGCTAAGGCGGATTCGATGGTTTATGACTTCAAAAAATTTCTCTCCGTCCTCGATGTAAACAATTTTGTGAATGAGTCTGCAGCATTGACATTGATTGAATTCGGATGGAAAAATAAGTCCGGATTCTTTGGTTTTTCATGGACAGAACGCGAATTTTCAGAACCCTTTTTTACCAAAAATCTGGCAAATCTGGTCTATTACGGCAATGCACCCTATGTGGGCACCACTTATTCCACCGGATATTTTGGCATTGCAGCGCAACAATATCGCGAGTTGGCATTTACCTATGCCAAAGAGGTGAATAAAAAAATAAGTGTGGGTGTTACTGCAAAATTGCTTTTTGGACTTGCAGGAATGAAGACTGTCGGGGTGAATGCCGTTATAGGAATGCCAAAAAGTGGCGACTTGCTTGATCTGAATGCGACCGGGAAAATATTTATGTCTGCGCCTTTTGAAATTCAGTTGGTTAACAACAATGGTTATCATGCTTTTGGTGTCAATAATTTTGATTTGAGCAGTTACTTAACCAATTTTGGCAATCCCGGAGTGGCATTTGATTTTGGCTTTACCACTAAAATAACCAAGGAATTAGAGTTTTCGATGAGCATGGTCGATCTTGGATTTATCTCCTGGCAAAAAGACGTCACCACTTTTTCGGAGAACAACAGTTTTGTATTCCGTGGAATAAACCTGAATACAGTTACTGCGACCAATAAACCACCTATTACAACAGATGTTTCGAGCCTCTTTATACCGCTGAGAGACAGTCTTCAGGCTGCTTTTTTCCCGGCACAGCCCAATTCCAAATTCACTACTCTTTTGCCGGTTAAGTTGTATGCGGCTGGTGAGTACAAACTGAACGAAGAGATTACCCTTGGTGGAGTTGCCCGAGTCAGGATGCTCAATAACATGGTGCATACCTCATTTACGGCTTCAGTCAATACCGCACTATCCCGAAATTTCTCCCTTTCCGGCAGTTATTCTTACATGGAAGCAACACCTGTCAATATTGGACTTGCCGGAGCTTACCGCATCGGACATGTCCAGCTTTATGCGGCTTCCGACAATGTTTTCTCATTCTTCAATCCTACAACTGCAACGAATAGCAACCTGAGGGTTGGAATCAATTTCATTTACAATGATGAAGCCAAACAACGGAAAGGTGTTTACCAGCGGCACAAGAAACGAACCGCACCGGGTTGTCCTTTTGAGTGAAATAGGCAAGGCCAGGTGTTTGGGAATATATCAGCCTTATTGGTGAATATGGCATCTGATCAATAAGTCGCCGAATTCTCCAGCCTAAAAAAAATTACTACTTTTGTGCGCTGTTGAAATTCTTAAAGTCATGATTCTCTTTGTAATTTTAAATATTGGCACTTTTTTCGACACCCTTTTTATATTGCTTTTGGTCTATTACGGATTCATGTTTTTCCTCCGGTATTTTGGGCCAAGGGTAGTCGAAAAAGCTGCAGATAAAATATACCGTGACCTCAAGGCACAGGAAGAGGCAAGAAGGAGGCCTGAACCTACTTCCCCCGGACAAATTACTGTCGAAAAATCTGATCGAAGAGAAAAATTATTCAGGAGAAGTGACGGTGAATACGTTGATTTCGAGGAAGTAAAAAAATAGCTTTTTTCGATTCTCCAGCATCCCATTCGTGAAATGCATGACACAACAATATTCTATATGAACCAGGAAGATCTTTTTAAAAAGCTGATCGCGCACAGCAAGGAATACGGATATATTTTCCCCTCAAGCGAGATTTATGACGGACTTGGAGCCGTTTACGATTACGGACAGAACGGTGTAGAACTGAAGAACAACATCAAAAAATACTGGTGGGATTCGATGGTGCTGCTCAATGAAAATGTAGTTGGAATTGATTCAGCCATTTTTATGCACCCGACGATCTGGAAGGCATCCGGGCACGTTGACGCTTTCAACGATCCGTTGATAGACAACAAGGATTCAAAGAAAAGATACCGTGCAGATGTTTTGATCGAGGAGGAACTGGCCAAGATCGAAGGGAAAATGGACAAAGAGGTCGAAAAAGCGAGAAATCGTTTTGGCGAATCTTTTGACGAAAAAATCTTCAGGGAGACCAACCCAAGGGTACTGGAGTACCAGCAAAAATGGGATGCACTTCACAATCGGTTTGCCGAGGCACTGAATAATTCCGACCTGGTCGAGTTGAAACAGATCATCGAAGACAACGAAATCGTTTGTCCGGTATCAGGCACCAGAAACTGGACTGATGTTCGTCAGTTTAACCTGATGTTTTCAACCGACATGGGGTCTACAGCCGACAGCAGCCTCAAGATTTACCTTCGTCCGGAAACGGCGCAGGGCATCTTTGTCAATTACCTCAACGTACAGAAAACCGGCAGAATGAAAATTCCTTTCGGGATAGCCCAGATTGGAAAAGCCTTCCGGAACGAGATTGTTGCCCGCCAGTTTATCTTTCGCATGCGTGAATTCGAGCAGATGGAGATGCAGTTTTTTGTCAGGCCGGGTTCTGAATTAACCTGGTTCGAACATTGGAAGGAAATTCGCATCAAATGGCACAAAGCCCTGGAGTTCGGCGAATCGAATTATCGGTTCCATGTGCATGAGAAGCTGGCCCATTATGCCAATGCTGCTGTCGATATTGAATTTAAGTTTCCGTTTGGCTTCAAGGAAGTGGAGGGAATCCATTCTCGTACTGACTTCGATCTTTCACAGCATCAAAAATTTTCAGGGAAAAAGATACAGTACTTTGATCCTGAGCTGAATGAATCCTATGTGCCATTCGTGGTGGAGACTTCCATCGGCGTAGACAGGATGTTCCTTCAGATTCTTTCTGCCGCCTATTGTGAGGAAGAAATCGATGCAGGTGAGGGTAAAAAGGATATACGGGTAGTGTTGAGGCTTCCTGCCCCACTGGCTCCGGTTAAACTGGCGATTATGCCTTTGATCAAGAAAGACGGGCTTCCCGAGAAAGCGCGTGAGATCATGAATGAACTCAAATTTGAGTTTAACTGTCAGTTCGACGAAAAGGATTCGATTGGGAAACGTTACCGCCGGCAAGATGCCATAGGTACTCCATTTTGTGTGACTGTCGATCATCAAACCATGGAGGACCAAACAGTAACCATTCGCTACCGCGATACGATGGAACAGGAACGGGTGAACATCGATCAGTTAAAATCGATTATTTCTGAGAAGGTCAACTTGAAACGATTGTTGGAGAAGCTGATGTAAAAACAAAAAAACCGGTTTTAAACCGGTTTTTTTGTTTTGGAATTTCTTTATTTCCTTTTGAGGTAATCACTGATAATAAAAAGGGCTCCGACCATCATAAATGGAATGTTGATGACGAGCACAATGAAAAGTCCCATCCATATGGATCCTGTACGGTGGTAATTGAGTAGGAAAACCGGTACGCTTGTGATCAGACCGATTGCCACAAAGAGGATACCACCCCATTTTTCTTTTTTCCAGGCAAGCCAAAGCGCCAGGATTAAAATATACGATGGGATCAGATGGATCAGAAAGTCACGCAATTGCTCCCATACTGATAGTCCGGGAGCAAAAGAATCCAGTGCGAACATGCTGACAAACAGGATGGCTGAAACACAGAGTAATCTTGGTACCCAATGAAACCAATCTGCCAGATTTTTCATTTTTATATATTTTTGAGTTAAACAAAAAGAAAGGCAAAAGGCAAAAGTGGCATTTGCACAGATATGATACTTTTGAAATTTTTCTTCAAGAAGAATACTAATAGCTCAGATCTATGGAGTTCAGTACTTTTGCCTTTTGCCTTTTGCGTTTAGAAGTTTACTTGTTGATTTCCGCCTCAAGCAGATTGACCACCTCGGTCGTAGCTTTTTCGCTTTCTTCTTCAGAGGTTATTTTTTTCATGTATTTGATGATCTTGTCTTTACCTACAATCAATATGACTCCAATGCTATTGC
>SESG01038834.1_pt1 | contig 16405 bp, 14 predicted proteins | sample 3171421 | NCBI WGS metagenome assembly SESG01 (sample SAMN10866946, study PRJNA518727) | freshwater metagenome | biome: subpolar coniferous forest; feature: holomictic lake; material: water; isolation source: holomictic Lake 227, 6 m and 8 m depth | place: Canada: near Kenora, Ontario | collected... | reverse complement strand
CCATCAGAAACATCCGCTGGGTTGAGATTCTTGAAACCCGCTGCCATGTTGAGGAGCAGAAAGTTACCTACTGGCAGGTTACCGTCAAAATCGGCTTCACCCTCGACGAAAACTGATTATAACTAACAGGTGAGTAACGAAAAAGGCGCCCTTGCAGGCGCCCTTTTTTCTCATAAAAAACAATCCTCAGCCTTCGGAAGCATAATGTTCCGGAGCCAATGACCAGTGTGCAGGAGACATCCAGAGCGTCGAGAGCATCAGCTCACGAATATGCGGGAACTCTTTGGGGAGCCTGTCATAAATCGTTTCAAAAAGCGCCTCATGTGAAAGCAGCTCTTTTTTCCACGCTTCACGATCAACCGACATCAGCTTGATGAACTTCTCTTCCGTCATCTCCTCCAGACCTGTCCAGTCAATCATATCGTACTTGGGCATCCATCCAAGCGGACTCTCAACAGCACCAGCGTTACCCTGAACACGATCAACAATCCACTTCAGCACCCTCATGTTTTCGCCAAAACCTGGCCAGAGGAACTTGCCATTCTCGTCCTTGCGGAACCAGTTGACACCAAAAATTCTTGGCAGTTCAGGCAGTGTACGACCAACATGGAGCCAATGGTTGAAATAATCGCCCATGTGGTAACCGCAGAAAGGAATCATGGCAAAAGGATCGCGACGAACATCACCCACCTTGCCCGCTGCTGCTGCGGTTTTTTCAGAACCCATTGTGGCAGCCAAATAAACTCCCGAATTCCAGTTGGCCGACTGGTACACAAGCGGCACGGTATCTCCACGGCGACCGCCAAAAATGAATGCACTGATCACCACCCCTTTCGGATCTTCCCAGTCAGCATCAAGCGAAGGGCACTGACTGGCTGGAGAGGTAAAGCGGGCATTGGGGTGCGAAGAGAGGCGTCCGCAATCAGGAGTCCATGCGTGACCCTGCCAGTCGATAAGATGCTCAGGCGCCTCATCAGTCATCCCTTCCCACCAGACATCACCGTCAGGCGTCATGGCGACATTTGTGAAAATACAGTTCTTGGCAAGTGTTGCCATTGCATTCGGATTTGACTTGTCCGATGTCCCTGGAGCAACACCAAAAAATCCATACTCCGGATTGATTGCGCGAAGACGTCCATCTTCACCTGGCTTGATCCAGGCAATATCATCACCAATGGTAGTAATCTTCCACCCCTCAAAAGATTGAGGCGGTATGAGCATGGCAAAATTGGTTTTACCGCAGGCACTCGGGAATGCTCCGCCGATGTAGGTTTTTTTGCCATCCGGTGATTCAACGCCAAGAATGAGCATGTGCTCAGCCAGCCACCCTTCATCCCGTGCCATTGAAGAGGCTATACGCAGGGCAAAGCATTTTTTGCCGAGCAAGGCGTTGCCGCCATAACCGCTTCCAAAAGAGACAATTGAACGCTCTTCAGGATAATGAACAATGTATTTCGTATCGTTACAGGGCCAGGCAACATCGAGTTCACCGGGCTGAAGCGGTGCACCGACAGAGTGAAGGCATGGAACAAATTCACTATTTTCACCAAGCAATTCCATAACCTTCGCGCCCATCCTCGTCATAATGCGCATGTTCGTAACAACATAGGGCGAATCAGAAATTTCAACACCGATATGAGCGATGGGAGAGCCAAGAGGGCCCATGCTGAAGGGAATAACATACATGGTACGGCCAGTCATGCAATTCCTGAACAACTCTTTCATCGTCTCTTTCATCTCTTTTGGTGCAACCCAGTTGTTGGTCGGACCTGCATCCTGGCGACGAATGCTACAGATATAGGTTCTGTCTTCAACACGGGCAACATCACTTGGATCCGAACGGCAGAGATAGCTGTTCGGGCGTTTCTCTTCCGAGAGCTTGATAAAGGTACCACTCGCCACCATCTGTTGGGCGAGCATGTCATACTCCTCCTGGGAACCGTCACACCAGTGCACCGCACTCGGGTTACAAAGGTCAGCCGTATCCTGTACCCACTGGATCAGCTTTTTGTTTTTCACATAGTCCGGAGGATTAATCTGCATTACAGTCATGGTCTTTCTCATATGGCTAAAGGTTATAAAAAAAAACGTTCGCAATCACCACTGACTGCGAACGTGTCGAAGAAAAAAAACTGATTGTCCGGATTGCGATGGCCACCGGAGCTGAAAACCATCAATCATAAGCTGATGACGTTATTGTGGTGTTCCTGGTTTTCCAAGGGCGTCAACAATTATCTTCTCAAAATCCTCTTTGCTTCTTCCTCCCGTAATGACCTGTGTCATGTGACCTGAAGAGTTGACAACAAAAGAGGTCGGAATGGCACTAAGACCGCCCGCAACATATCGGCTGAAGGCAGAGACAATTTTGTCGTCAGCCATAACAACCGGATAATCCATTCTGTTTTTTGCAATAAAATCACGTATAGCAGGTTCAGTTTCATTGACCGCCACACCAATAAAAGTAAAACCTTTGCGTCCATATCTCTCCTGGAGGGCGACCATATCAGGAATCTCCGCACGGCAGGGAGGACACCACGATGCAAAAAAATTCACTATGTAGACCTTTCCGGCAAACTGGGTCGATGCCACAACCTGTCCATCAAGAGAGCGTGAGGCAAAAGATGGAGCCAACGGCATATCCTTCGACGAAAGAGCATCCGCACCTTTCTTGTCAAGAGGCTGGATTGTAGAAAAGAAAACTGGCGAAACCTTAAACAGCACCCCTGCTATACCGCAGAACAGAAGGGCAGAGAGCACCCACACCTTCCATGAGTGACCGACCATCTTTTTCATACCGTTACGATTAAAAATAAAAAAGCTCAATTGCATCCCTCTACCCAATATACAATTCTTCTTTTTTTTGACTGCTATAAATCATCTGTTATTTAGTCTTTGTGATTCTCTGTCAAAAAAATTATATTTGACCTTGATTTTTCGCTACGCTTAAGCCACCTTAGCTCAGTTGGTAGAGCAACTGTTTCGTAAATAGTAGGTCGTGGGTTCGACTCCCTCAGGTGGCTCGGATCCGGAACGGTCAGAACAGCGAAGAAACAATACAGTAACGCGTCATTTCCGGTAATAAAGGCAAAGAAGCGCTGAAGCACGAACGTTTGATTATACCATAAAATCCTATCCAAACTGTCACTATGCAAGAAGGTAAGATTTCCCAAATCATCGGCCCTGTAGTTGATGTAGATTTCCCTGAAGGGCGGCTTCCGTCAATTCTGGATGCGTTGACTATTACAAGAGCCGACGGCACCAAGCTCGTTCTGGAAACACAGCAGCATCTTGGAGAAGAGCGCGTTCGTACCGTTGCCATGGAGAGCACCGACGGTCTGGTCAGAGGCCTTAGCGTCGCCAACACCGGCAAACCGATACAGGTTCCCGTCGGCCTTGAAGTTCTCGGCAGAATGTTGAACGTTGTCGGAGACCCGATTGACGGACGCGGCCCGGTCACCACAAAAAAAAGCTATTCCATCCATCGCCTTGCTCCCAGGTTTGACGAAATCTCTACAAAAGCAGAGATGTTTGAAACTGGCATCAAGGTTATCGATCTTCTTGAGCCCTACTCACGCGGTGGAAAAACCGGTCTCTTTGGAGGTGCCGGTGTAGGCAAGACGGTTCTTATCATGGAGCTGATCAACAATATCGCCAAACAGCAGTCTGGCTTCAGCGTTTTTGCCGGAGTTGGCGAGCGTACGCGTGAAGGAAACGATTTATGGCATGAAATGATGGAGTCAGGCGTTATCGACAAGACCGCTCTTGTCTTTGGCCAGATGAACGAGCCTCCAGGAGCCCGTCAAAGGGTCGCCCTTACCGGCCTGAGTATTGCCGAGTACTTCCGTGATGAGGAAGGTCGTGACGTTCTGCTCTTTATTGACAATATCTTCCGCTTTACCCAGGCAGGCTCTGAAGTGTCAGCACTGCTTGGACGTATGCCGAGTGCTGTAGGCTACCAGCCAACTCTTGCAACAGAGATGGGCGAACTTCAGGACAGAATTGTATCAACCAACAAAGGTTCAGTAACCTCGGTACAGGCAATCTATGTGCCTGCAGATGATCTTACCGATCCGGCTCCAGCCACCGCCTTTGCTCACCTTGATGCTACCACCGTGCTTTCGCGCTCAATTGCCGAGCTTGGTATTTACCCGGCAGTTGACCCTCTCGATTCAACATCACGCATTCTTGACCCGAACATTGTCGGTGACGATCACTACGACACTGCGCAGGCCGTCAAACAGCTCTTGCAGCGTTACAAGGATCTTCAGGATATCATCGCCATTCTCGGTATGGATGAATTGAGCGACGAAGACAAGCTCGTTGTTTCAAGAGCAAGAAAAGTACAGCGCTTCCTCTCACAGCCCTTCTTTGTGGCCGAAGCCTTTACCGGTCTTGCCGGAAAATATGTGAAGCTTGAAGAGACCATCAAAGGCTTCAAGGAGATCATTGCTGGCAAGCACGACAGTCTTCCAGAAAGCGCATTTTATCTGGTCGGAACCATTGAAGAGGCCGTTGAAAAAGCAAAAACGCTCTAAACAGAAGCATTAACCATGGCGAATTCCGATAAAGGCTTTCAGATAGAGATCGTCACTCCCCAGAAACTTCATTTTTCCGGGGAGGTCGTCAGTGTCACTGCTCCGGGTGATCTCGGGCAGTTTCAGATACTCAAAAACCATGCGCCATTGCTCTCGTCGTTGACAAAAGGAAAGGTAAAACTTGCCTTGGCGGATCGCAGTGAGCAATCGTTTTCTATTCTCGACGGTTTTTTTGAAGTCAGCGGCAACAAGGCGATTCTGCTGACCGAAACCATCTCCTGATTTCATACCAATGAAATAAAGAGCATCAGCATCTTCACCGGTGCTGATGTTTTCTTGTGTTATGAAAACCCTTACCCCAAAAGCCCTGCGCAAGGGAGACTCCATCGGCCTCATCTCCCCCTCATCACACTGCGCCTATCCTGATAAAATCAATCAGGCGGTGAGCTATCTCGAAAATAACGGCTACCGGGTCAAGCCATCCCGCCACCTCAACTGTATTGATACCGATCCGGCCATTGCCGACCAGCAGAAACTGCACGATCTTCATGAGATGTTCCTTGATCCCACAATAAAGGCAATTATATGCCTGAGAGGAGGTGCAGGAGCTTCAAGATTATTAAAAAAAATAAATTACGATCTTTTAGCCGCCAATCCGAAAATAGTTGTAGGATATTCAGACATCACTGCGCTTTCGCTTGCCATCTTTGCAAAAACAGGGCTGATCACTTTTTCAGGGCCAATGCTCGCAACCGAGTTGTACCGGCCAACCGCCTACACCGAAGAACATTTCTGGGGAATGCTGACCTCCCCCGCTTATGCACTTTCGCTTCAGAACCATCCTGACCACCCCATAACCTGCATCAGAGCGGGTAAGGCCGAAGGGAGACTTCTTGGGGGCAACCTCTCCGTACTCTCTTCGATGATCGGAACACCCTTCCTGCCCTCACTGAACGATTCACTGCTTTTTCTGGAAGACATCAACGAACCGGCATACCGCATCGACCGAATGCTCTCACACCTCGGCAATGCAGGTTTGCTGGCACAGAGCAAGGGAATTCTGTTTGGCCAGTTTGGCAATGAAGCCGAGAATACAACCGCCGAAAATCTCCGGCAGCAAAATATCTTTAACTATTACAGTGACGATGCGCATAGCAACGGCCCGGTCATGAGAGGGCTCTCTTACGGCCATATCAAAAATCTGATGACCATCCCGATTGGAGCCCGCTTCAAAATGGAGAGCTCCACTGGAGGCAACTTTTCACTTGGAGCCCTCAATCCGGTCATTGAAGCATAATGACCCCTCTTGGACATCAGGATTCCGGTGCCTGTTTCAACACTATTAACGTATCGCATTAACACCTTATGAACTCTTCACTGATAAAAAGATGGACGGCCTCCCTGCCCACCCCTGTTACACAACAACAGGAACAAAACTCCGGGCCCGACCTGCTTGACGAATGCCGTGTCGTTTTGTTCAATGACGAAGTCCATAGCTTCGACGAAGTGATCCTGCAGATCATCAAAGCGATACGCTGCAATCGTCAGAAAGCTGAACAACATACAATGGAGGTCCACAACCTTGGCCGCAGCATCGTCTATGCCGGCCCGATTTTCCAATGCCTGAAAGTAAGCTCCATCCTCGAAGAGATCGCCCTTAAAACTGAAATACAGACCGGATAACTGCTCCCCTATGCCCAAAAACGCATGCAATGGATGCAGAACTCTCATCTCAGCCGTCGCCCGGCAGAAGAAACAAATTATTGCGCTGATTATCCCGTTTGCTTTCTTGCACCGAATGTTTTATCCTGTTAAAAGAAACTTTTCAACGAATTTTTTATACCATACAGAGTAAATAATGAGTGATTCTGATCAAAAACGGGTGCAAAGTGTGAATTTGCCCCCCGACAAGGTGATGCATAAACTGGTTTCGCTGGCTAAACGTAGAGGCTTTATCTTCCCCTCCTCCGAGATCTATGAGGGACTCTCCTCCTGCTTTGACTACGGGCCTCTCGGCAGCGAAATGAAGCGCAACATCAAGGAGCTCTGGTGGAGTTCAATGACCCGCCGCCACCAGAATATTGTGGGCCTTGATGCCTCAATCATGATGAATCCCCGTGTGTGGGAAGCTTCAGGCCATGTGGCGAGCTTCAATGATCCGATGATTGATGACCGTACCACAAAAAGGCGTTACCGCGCTGACCACCTGATTGAAAACCATATCGAAAAATTGCGTCGTGACCACAAGGAAGAGGAGCTTCAGAGGGTACAGGGCGCTTACGAAGCTGTTGCTGGTGCGGAGGATTCGAACCGTGCACTCTACGACATCATCATTGCCGAAGGAATCAAGGCACAGGATACCGGCTCGGGTGACTGGACAGAGGTGCGCCAGTTCAACCTGATGTTCCAATGCAATATGGGCGCCGTGGCCGACAAATCAACCATTGTCTACCTTCGCCCTGAAACCGCGCAGGGAATTTTTGTGAATTTTCACAACGTTCGTGAGTCATCACGCATGAAGGTGCCGTTTGGCATTGCACAAATTGGCAAAGCTTTTCGCAACGAGATTGTAAAGGGAAACTTCATCTTCCGCATGGTTGAGTTTGAACAGATGGAGATGCAATACTTCGTCAAACCCGGTACACAGGCAGAGGCATTCGAGGCATGGCGGGAGGAACGCTTCGCCTGGTACACCACTGCTCTCGGCATCAACAAGGAAAAGCTTCACTGGTACAAGCACGACAAGCTGGCCCACTACGCCGATCTGGCCTACGACATCAAGTTTGAGTTCCCCTTTGGAATTGAGGAGATAGAGGGAATTCACTCCAGAACCGATTTTGACCTGAAACAGCATCAGGAGTTCTCCGGTAAAAATATGGAGTATATCGACCAGACGACCAATGAACGCTACATCCCTTATGTGGTTGAAACCTCTGCCGGGAGTGACCGCCTCTTTCTTGCGCTGCTTGCAGATGCCTACACCGAAGATACCGTTGACGGTGATGAGCGCGTGGTCTTGAAACTGTCGCCAAAAGTTGCGCCGGTAAAAGCGGCAGTGCTGCCGCTGATGAAAAAAGGTGGTATGGGTGAAATGGCCTCTCTGCTGCGGGATGAACTGTCCGAAAATCTCCTCGTCCAGTATGATGATGCAGGATCTATCGGCAAACGCTACCGCCGCCAGGATGAGATTGGGACACCCTTCTGCATCACGGTTGACCATCAGTCGCTTGAAGAAAACAGCGTTACCGTGCGCTATCGCGATACGGCAACACAGGAAAGAATCGAAATCTCGAGGGTGCAGGAATTTCTCGCCTCAAAAATAATCAAGCTTTAAGCCATGCGTTACGATGTCGCAATAATCGGTGGCGGCCCTTCGGGAGCCATCGCAGCAGCCGTATTGGCAAAAGCTGGAATATCAACCATTCTCATTGAACGCAACCTGGAGAATGTCAAACCCTGCGGAGGTGCCATTCCCCTCGGTCTTATTGAGGAGTTTCAGATTCCTGCTGAACTGATTGAAAAAAAGCTGTCAAAGATGAGAGCCCGCTCTCCAAAAGGGCGGGTTATTGAGATGCAGATGCCGAACGGATACGTCGGAATGGTACGACGGGAAAAATTTGACCGCTATCTGCGTTCCGAAGCTGAACGGGCAGGAGCGGTTGTTGCAGAAGGACTGGTTAAAACAATCTCCCACTCCGGCGACGGATTTTTAATCAATACGCTCAACGACAAAATTCCTGCAATTCGAGCCCGCAGAATCATCGGGGCGGACGGGGCAAACTCAAAAACCGCCGAAGCACTCTTTTTTCCCTCCAGTGAGCTGAAGGTAATCGCCATGCAGCAGCGATTCAAATACACTCCGGCCATCCAGAAATTCAGTGACATCATTGAAATATGGTTTGACGGGGAGGTCTCGCCCGACTTTTACGGCTGGATATTCCCCAAGGCTGACCATCTTGCCATCGGCACCGGTACAGAAGACAAAAACCACAACCTCAGAGCACTCCAGAAACGATTTATTGAAAAGATCGGGATCACCGACCTCCCCTATCTGGACGAGGCGGCAAAAATCCCGATGAAACCCCGGAGATCATTTACTCAGGAAAAAGCCATTCTTGTCGGGGATGCCGCAGGGCTGGTAACACCTGCAAACGGGGAAGGCATCTTTTTTGCCATGCGCTCAGGAAAACTCGGGGCAGAAGCCATGATTGAGCACATAAAAAAGAAGACTCCACTGCATAACTATGAAAAAGAGTTCCGCAAACTCTATGCTCCAATCTTTTTCGGTCTTGAAGTTTTGCAGTCAATATACTACCGCAACGACCGACTCAGGGAGAGTTTTGTAGCAATATGCGCGGATGATGATGTGCAGCGGATAACCTTCGACTCCTATCTCTATAAAAAAATGGTACCGGCACCTCTGTCGATCCAGATGAAAATTTTATCCAAAAACATCATCCATCTGATCAAAGGCTCCTGAATGCTGCTCTCCTTTCCCAACTGGATCATCCATCTCTCCTCAGCGCTTGAATGGGGAGTTGCTGCCGCCCTGATCTTCCATTACGGCAAAATAACGGGGCGACGGGGCATCAGCCTCTTTGGCCTTGCCATGCTGCCACACTGGAGTGGCAGCTTTTTTGTGCTCGGCTATCACATTTCCGGCGACTCCATTCCGCTGCTTCTCGACATGTCGGAACTCATCAACCTCGTCGGCAGCACGGCGCTCCTCCTTGCAACCCTGAACCTGCTCAAATCGACCAAAAAAAGTTCCACCACCGGCTCTATGACCGCTCTTGCGGCCATCATGATTGCCGGAAAACCACAATCCTGGCTCGGGGCAGATATCTTTGATGCCATTCTGCAACTCTCAAGCGTTGTCTATATCACCTTTCTTGTGCTGCTTGTGCTCCTCTACCGTCGCGACCGAACCATTTTTTCCGCGCTGACGGTTGCCGGCTTCTGGTTTGTGCTGATCTTCATCTCGGTCACCATCTTCTGTATGTACCTCGCAACCCAGGTAAGGGGCTATCCAACGCTCTCACACGACGACCTGCTGCACGGAGCCGCCGAAAGCCTGCTGAGCGTCAGTAATCTGATGATTGCCATCGGGGCACACCGAAAAATCAAGGAGTATAAACGAGAACAACTGCGAACCGCTCAGGGATGAAGAATCTTTGAATATTTCCGTGCATCAGAAAGCACCTCAATAGCCTTTTTTACCGTCAGGTCATGGTCAAGTTCCGACCGCCGTGCAAGAGGCTCGTCATAATGGCGGAGAATCTCCACTTCGAGCGCCGCAGCAACCTCCGCTGACTCTTTCGCAATTTCCTGCTCTTTAAGCCGGTCAATCTCCTGCTGAAAAGCCACAACACACCGCTGAACGCTTTCGGAACTCACCGGCTGCGCCCTCTTCAAGCTCTCCTTCAACTCATTAAAACGCCGTTCAGTGTCGGTGGTGTATACAAATTTTTTTGTGCGCAGAAAGTCAGTAAACGAGGTCATCAATGCAGGACGATCGAGCGGCAACTGAGGAGCGAGGGGGTGGGTAGAACGATAGACTGAGGCGAAGAGAAAGAGATGCCCCCTCTTGCCAAGCTCCGAGAGGTAGGATGAGACGGGCGGTTCAGAGAACTGAATGTCGGGCAGAATACCTCCACCACCGAAAACCTTTCTTCTTCCTTTGGTGAAAAAAACCTCAGAGACCTTCTCTCCCTGAATCGGCAGAAGCACCTTGCGCGATTCACTCACCGCATTATTGCTCTCTTTCTGAATCAAGCGACCCGAAGGAGTATAGTATTTGGATGTTGTCACCTTGAGTGCACTATTATAGGAGAGCCGTATCACCGACTGCACCAGCCCTTTGCCGTAGGAGCGCTCACCAATAACAACCCCCCTGTCAAGATCCTGCATCGCACCAGCAACAATTTCAGCCGCCGAAGCGCTCTGAGTGTTGATCAAAACAGCAAAGGGATGCTCAGCATCAAGCGGAGGAGTCCCGGTTACATAAGATCTTCCCATTTCCGGCAGGCGTCCGCGAATAGAGACCACCTCGCTGCCTTTGGGGACAAAAAGCGAAGCAACATCAACGGCAACATTGAGCAGTCCGCCAGGATTGTTTCTCAGATCGAGGATAATGCCTTTCAGCGCAATATGCTGCTCTGAAGCCTGGTGCAAAAGCCTCTGCAAGGCTTCACGCAAATCAGCCGTCGAACGGGTACCAAAACTCTTCATCTCGATATAGCCGACACCCCCGATAATTCCGGAATAACTCACCGTACTCAGCCGCACCTCCTGCCGAATCAATCTGACTGAAAATGGGGCCGAACCCTGACGCTCAAGCTCGATAAGCAACGGAGTCCCGGAAGCACCCTTCATCAACCCCTTGACCTTGTCGAGCGACAGAGTCCTGACTCGCTCGTTGTTGATAGCCACAACGCTGTCACCCACCTTGATGCCTGCTTTGGCAGCAGCATAATCATCGACCACAGAGGTAATAAAAACCTCATCACCAAGAGAGGCTATGGAGATACCGATACCTACATACTGTCCACTGGTCAGCTCATCAAGATCATTCGAATCATCCGCATCAAGAAAAAGGGTATAAGGGTCAAGAGTACGAAGCATCCCATCAATACCCGCATACATCAAGCCGCTCACATTGAGCGTATCAACATAGCTTTTTGAGACCTCACGATAGACCTCGCCAAGGAGATCAATACTTTTGACAATCTCAAAATACTCCTTTTCTGTCGATTCAGCAGGGAGAGATGGAGCTGGAGGCATGGAGAACAATGCAGAAGGCGATGTACAGAAAAAAAGAAGAGCTACCATAAAGCCCGTCACACCCCTCCGCCACAATCCCCCGTTACTCTCCCTGTTCCTTTGCATCATTCACCTTAAAGCCTCTTCAAGAGCCGTTGCACTGTCAGTCCGTTCATCACGGTATTTTATAATCATCGGCGTATAGATCGAAAGGCCGTGTTCAGCAGCAAAATCCCCCTTGACTCTTCGTGACCCGGCAACAACAACTGCTCCGGAAGGAATGACAAGAGGAGCTTCAGCACTTTTGCGATAAATGGCGTTACGTGCCAAATCGTAGACCGGCGTTGAACCATTCAGAATAACCCCGGTACCAATCACCGCCCGTTCCTTCACAATAGTACCCTCATAAATGCCACAGTTACCGCCAACCATCACCTCATCCTCAATAATGACCGGCATGGCCCCAACCGGTTCAAGCACACCTCCAACCTGAACACCCGCCGAAAGATGCACCTTTTTGCCAACCTGGGCACAGCTCCCCACAAGAGCGTGGGAATCAATCATGGTTCCCGCATCAACGTAAGCTCCTACATTGACATAGGCTGGCGGCATCATCACCACCCCGGGAGCCAGATATGAGCCGTCACGCACCGCCGATCCTCCGGGCACAATGCGGACATTATTCTCCATCGTTATCATTTTCAGCGGCCAGGTATCCTTGTCGATAAAGGTAAAACCAGTGCCATGCTCATCAAGCGAAACATAGCTTCCCTCAAGTCTTCCAAGACGCATACCGAGCAAAATCCCCTCCTTGACCCAGAAGTTGACCTGCCACTCTCCGCCCGATTTTTCCGCAGCCCTTACCAGTCCCTCGTTAAGCAACTGCTTGAATTCGTTAAAAACCCTGCGTGCTTCAGGAATTTCCCAGAGCGCCGCAGGAGCAAACGACGAAAACCCAAGAATAGCCTCTTTCAATGTATCATACTGTCCCATAAAGCCAGCCCCGCTGTTTTACTTTTTTACTGTTAAATATCGCCATATTCGGCGGTAATATCCTTATTATTTTTTCTGCTGTAAAAGCGGAAATCGTCACTTCTGAGGCTCTCATCCGGCTTTACCTGTACAAAGAGCAGATGCTGGAGAAACCACTTCAGCTCCGTCTTCATGTCGCTGTTCTGCAACGGTTCAACAACCGTCGGGCTGACATAGAGATCGAGCTGCTGAAACTTCATGGAGTTCTGCAGCGCATACTTGCGGAGCCACCGCTCAATCTGGTTAATGGTGGTAAACCTTGCCTGCACCACGCCACTCCCCCCGCAGGCCGGACACTGATCGCCCATCCGCTGCATCAGGCTTGGACGTATCCGCTCACGGGTAATCTGCATAATCCCAAAATCGGACATCGGCAGAATATTCGATTTTGCCCGATCGTTACGCAACTCGGTTTTCATGGAGTCATAAACCTTCTTGGCATTTTTCTGGTCGAGCATATCAATAAAATCAACCACAATAATGCCCCCAATATCACGCAACCGCAACTGCCGCACCACTTCACGAGCCGCCTCAAGGTTGGTTTTCAGCGAATTCTCCTCCTGCTCCCGCTTGGCCGCATACCTGCCGCTGTTGACATCAACCACCACCATAGCCTCGGTATGCTCAATAATGATATATCCGCCCGACTTGAGCCACACCTTGCGCGAAAAAATCGATTCGACATCCTTGGCAATCCCGTACCCCTCAAACAAGGGAAGCTTGCCCTGGTAGAAGGTGACATTCTTCACCATCTCAGGCGCAGCCCACTGAATATAGTTCAGCGTCTCCTTGTGAATCAGCGGTGAATTAGCAACAATTTCTGTAACATCCGAAGTGAGCGAATCGCGCAGCACACTCGATATAATGGTATCCTCCTTGAAAATCAACTGGGGAGGAGCCGCATCCTGCAACTTTTCTTCAATCTGCGTCCACTTGGCCAGCAACTTCTCAAGATCCTGCTTCAACAGTGTCTCCTCCTGATCTTCAGCAACGGTACGAATAATGGCACCAAAACCTTCCGGCAAGATGGAACGCACCAGCTTTTTCAGCCTTGAGCGCTCCTTGCGCGCAATGACCCTGCGCGAAACGGCAACCTGACCGCCACCAAAAGGGAGCAACACCATAAAACGCCCCGCAATGGTAATGTCGGAGGTAAGGCGGGAACCCTTGCTGCTGATTGGCTCCTTGATGACCTGCACAAGAATGGAATCGTTCGGCTTGAGCTTGGCAGCAATCAACTGGGTATACGACTGTCTTTTTTCAGCCCGCTCCTGCTCATCAGCCGAAGGCTTCTTGCCGCCACTGCGGGCCGCCTGCTTTACAGTTGCACCAACGGCTGGCTCATCACCATTTCGGGCACCCTGAGGCGCATCATCCGCATCGCCATCGTCCACACCACCATTCTCATCATCATCATCATCCTCAATCAGCGCCCTGTAATCCTCATTCGTGGTGCCAACATCAGAAAAATGCAAAAAACCGTCAGACTTCTGCCCGATATCAACAAAAGCGGCCTTCAGCCCCTCAACAACCTTATGCACCCGGCCAAGATAGATATCGCCGATACTTCTGCGGCTCTCGGGACGCTCAATGATCAGCTCAACCAGCCTCCCCTCCTCAACCAGCGCGACCTGTATCTCGTCGCCGGTCTTGTTCATCAGCAACTGTTTATTCGAACTCTTCTTCATTCGTTCACTCTTTTATAATGGCAAGAACCCCGGGGGGAATGCCCCCTCTCAGAACCTCTTGAATACCCCACAGTAACCTGGCATAGGCTTCCAAAAACCACGCTGCACACCGTCCGGGAGCATACTTTCAACTGATACTTTTTTTGAGTCATACTGCAAGCGAGCGCCGTCAGCCAGAAAAACGGCCAGAGAGGCCCGCAACCTGACGTTTAAGATAAGAAAAAATAGACAGGAAACCGCCAAAACTAACACCTGGGAAGATACGATGATGCGACAGTGCGTTATCTCAAAATTCCATATTTTCCATTGTCAGCTTCACAAAGGTATGCGAAGAGTGGTCGTAATAGAGTTTCCTCTGTAGCCATCAGTTCCCAACATGCCGAGATAGTCGGCCTCCAGTAAAAACCCATTGTGCGTCAGGTATCCAAGACCGACTCCAAAGGTACCAACGCTCTGCATGCTCCGCATTGAGTAAAGTCCGCAGGAAACACCCGTACTCGAGTAAAAAATTTCCTGGGTACTCTCGCCATTGAAATTCCGGCTGTACTGCGCTCTGCATGAAAGAGAGATTGTTCCAGGAGCAAGCGAAATATCGCGATGAGCGCTGAGACCAATAGAGGTCGAGCAGTCCGTTATATCCAGAGGATCATAGTGTAACGCCAACTGGCTGTCACCATTTTCGGAAAAGGCATCGAGACGTGTTGTACTGGCTTCAATTCGTAGATAGGGCTGTAACATCAAACCCTTCAAAGAAAACGAACCACTTGAGGAAAGTCCGGTAAAGCAGAGATGTCCATCACGGACGCCAGAATAAACAGCGCCTTCTGCTGAGACACGGGTATTGCGAAAAGTGATATCACCATAGCCAGCGATGATGTCCAGTGTCCACTGAGAGAGTGGACTAAACGACAGATATGCCACCGAAGTAATCTGCCGCGCTTTCATCTCCGTACCACGATCATCTACCTCTGTCCTGCCACTGCCATAGCCCACCGCTACCCCGAAAATCCAGCATGAATCAAGCGGAATATCAAGCCCAATGGTTCCTCCCGATTCTGAAAAGCGACTCGCCCCATCAAACCCCGAACCAAAATCTACCGCACCGGTTGACCAGAGAGCCAACTCCGCTCCTCTATCGACAGGCGAAACAACTGCCTCTGGTTTGATGGCTGAACCCGAAGCTCTCTTGTTCCCTGCACCAAAATCGGCAGGCAGTAACTGATCCCTTGAAGCCAGCAGTTCGCTGACTCTTGCGCCATCAATGAGTAGAGGTAGTTCGCCTGCACCATTAATGCCCGAAACAGGGAGAGCCAACGTCAATGAATGTCGGTTCTTGTGAACCCTGAAAGAGTCACGCAATGATTCGAGATGATACCACACATTTCTGCCCTGTGTTTCAGTCAATCGACGGGCAGCAGAAGTCTGGGCTGCAACAAGGTTTCTTATTGTCGTATCTTCAGTTGAATAAGATAACCTGAGCACAAGATGCAGTGTACTCTCTTTCTGGATATTGTAATCAGCAAGTGATCGTCCATCCTCAAGTTCCTTTCCCGCAAAAATCAACCGCTGCTGGTCGGGCGGTATACCCTCCTTATCCTGAATCTTCTGCTTTACATTTTCAATGGAATCACTCGGCTCAACTTCAAGGGTGACCGTTTTGCCTGTAAGTGTTTTCACAAAAATCTGCATGGCTTGAGCATCCAGAGAGAACAATAACAGAATTGCAACCAATGACAGACGAAGCGCATCACGACAAAAAAATCCACATCTCATGTTCTGAATGAGCTATAACGTATTTGTAAGAAAAGTGCAACACATCACATACAGGAATCTGGTTCTCAGTGGATAATATACTATTTTCTTACACAATCAAATGTACGTTAACCCGCCACCCCGCTTTCTTTTTGCCGTAGTTCTTTGAAAGTTCTCTACATCACAGAAAGCATTTTATTCGTGTTGCGATTCTCTCCGTTCACCCTATGCCAACATCTCGACGAACGCCGTTCCGTGGTCATGAATCTCCTGAAAAGTCATGGTGTGCTCGAAATATGCGGATTTTCTGTTTCGACATGATGCTTATGCGGCTTTGCACAAAGCGCGGCATTCGACCAGGCTTTCTCATTCACGACAGCCACCTTTTTGACGGTGTCGATGGTCGCCAGGTTGCGAGTGAGCTCAACGTTGGAGCCGAAACGGCTGAAAAACCTGGTTTCCAGTACATTGCTACCATGAACGAAGACGACGCATTCAAAAAAACCACGCCAAGGTTCAATGTTCATGACTATACCCTGCCGGTAGTGCTCACTGACGCAACAATCCGACATCAGCCCCAATCACTTTAAAGATATCCACGATGGCCCGCAAAAAAAAATCGTTCAGGTGCCCGCG
>SESG01025507.1_pt1 | contig 16405 bp, 2 predicted proteins | sample 3171421 | NCBI WGS metagenome assembly SESG01 (sample SAMN10866946, study PRJNA518727) | freshwater metagenome | biome: subpolar coniferous forest; feature: holomictic lake; material: water; isolation source: holomictic Lake 227, 6 m and 8 m depth | place: Canada: near Kenora, Ontario | collected... | reverse complement strand
CCCCCTTTACCGAAAGCGACAGCGCCATAGCAACGGCAATGGCGGCGTATGATGCAACGCTTGGAGGCATAAGCCCCACTGCCCTGCCATCGGCACCGACTGTTGACGGTTTCACCACTCCAATCTGGAACGATACCTTCTGGACAAACCTCAAGTCATTACTGACTACATTTACCAGCAACATTACGTCTGGAGATGATGTTGATACGGTTGTCACGAAACTGACCGGAGAAACGACAAAGCTGCAAGTGGCTCTCTACGCTGCTGATCGTGAACGGAAACAACAGTCATTGCGTGACGCGCATAGCGCAGCCAACAGCGCCGTGGGAGCTAGAGGTTTTACATATCCCAATTCCATGACCACCGCTCTTAAGCTGGCAGCACAGCAGCAGTATACGTTCGATCTGTCTCAAACCTCCCGCGATCTGGTCAAGCAGATATTTGAATGGGCCAAGAGCAATTACCAGTTCACGGTTGAACGGCAGATATCAGCTCATAGCGCCGATGTTGATTTTAATATCCGTTATGCCGATGTTCTTGTGCGAGTCTACAGCGAGAAAGTCCGGAGTATTCTGGAAGAGTACCGGAACAAGGTGGCCGGAGAGATTTCAAAGGCTGAACAGAAGATCAAAGAGTACACATTGCGACTGGATGTTACTCGGGTCAATGCAGCTATTCACGAGTCTGATGACCGGATCAAGCTGGCAAAGCTGGAAGGCAAGATAAAAGAATATGCGCAGCGCCTTGAAGTAGTTCGCGTCAATGCCGCTATCGATGAATCTGACGACCGGATCAAGCTGGCAAAACTGGAAGCCAAATTAAAGGAATATGCACAGCAGCTTGAAACAGTTCGCGTCAATGCCGCTATCGATGAATCTGACGACCGGACCAAGCTGGCAAAGCTGGAAGGCAAGATAAAAGAATATGCGCAGCGCCTTGAAGTGGTTCGCGTCAACGCTGCTATCGATGAATCTGACGACCGGATCAAACTTGGCAAGTTGGAAGCACGACTGAAAGAGTACGCCCAACGCCTTGAGGTTATCAGGACAAACGCCGCCGTATCATCTGAATTAGACAGAGTTAATGCAAGTAACTTTTCAACGGAAGTCCAGCAGCACGCGACCGATGTTGCCAAGGCTGTTGAAACAGCAGCCAGTAACGCACGCAACAAAATCGATGCAGCAGTGGCAGCAGTCAATGCAGCCGCCAATATGGTAGCATCTGCAAGCCAGATTTCTATCGGTGTTTTGAACGGATAATTGTTGTCGAGTATTCATATTTTTTTACGTATAGTTTCCGCCGTAGTTATGGCGGATGCAATGGAGGTGTAAGATGGCGGTTGATCCGAAAACAGGAATGGTGACAGATGTATCACTCGGTATCCCTGACTGGCTCAAAACCAAGAGCAGCGTAGCCGGTACCGGAGCAAAGATCAGCACACCGGTAGCCGATGCAATAGCCAAAGCAAATACGACATTCAAAGGCCCGGAAGTCTATAAACCTCTGATTGATCCAGTTACCGGCAACAGTAACATGGATGTAACCAAGTTTTCTCCCGGCAAACCGATGGCTATTACCGATGTTGCATCAACCGCAGCAAACGCCACCGCAAACATTACGCCACCAGCTGCAACACGCCTTCCTGTTCATTATCAAAAAGGGAATCTCGGCATTATGCCGAACGTTGCCCCCGCCGCTGTACCAACCAAAACGACAGCACCAGTTGTACAGCCAGCAGCATCAGTTGTAAGGCGTGCGCCCGTACGTAAAGTAAACACCAGTTCACAGCCTACAGAAATCAGCCAACCGGATGAAGAGGGCTTGCGCGTTGCAACCCCACAAGGCGGGGTTATTACAGACGCTCCAGTGAATGCCGGTTATGGGGAATATTCAGACGGCACAGGACGTATCAACCTGCTTTATAACCAGGACGAAGCAGCGCAGTTACATAAAGAGGCGTTGGCAAAGCAGAATGTTCAGCCAATCACGGCCCTTGCACAACCGGCACAGCAGACAAGCACGGTTGGCTATGGAAATGGTATTGAGACGTATGGAGGTGACGGCAACTTGATTTCATCTACGCGCAAATTGGACAGCAATGCCAGTATGGGTGATTTGTTGATGGAAAAGTTCAATACCAATCAGCAGGGGAAAAAAGCCCTTATTGCTTCTTCTAATGCGAGCATTACCAGTCAAGCCAATAAGGACGCTTTAGCGGTTCAGGAACAGCCGCTCAAGCTGGCAGAAATAGCAGGGCGTACCGCACATACCAAGATGTTGACTGATAAAGGCATTGTCATGACACCGGCAGAACTGTCAGCAATGTACTCAGGTATTGCGAAAACAAATGCTGATACAAACAAAACACTAACACTGCTTCCTGGCGAAAAAAGAATCCAAGATTCACAAATATCCCTGAATGCTGCACATGAGAAATATTACGGTAAAACCGCCGATAATATTTTGAGCAAAGAAGAACAGGCAGCCGCAAGCCGTGAAGCAAAAATGGCAGAGATAAAGCAACAACAGCAAAAGGTGGTTGCTGACGCATACACAAAGACCTATGACAGCACATTTATGGAAACAAAAGACCATGCCGCAGCAATGGAGGCAGGAGGAAGAGCAGCAAGCAGTACACAAAGTATTCTCGACGGCCAGCAGTTTGTGCCTGGAACGCCCAAGAAGGAAAAGACCGGTATTTTGGGATTTGGAGCACCAGAGGTACAAGCTGTACCCGGTAAGTTCTCTACAATTAAAGCGCCCCCCGGCATGACTTATGTTGGTACGTCAGGTGGCAAAGATGTTTATCAGGATGCCAGCGGCAAAAGATTCATGGGGAAATGATATGGAACTGAAACCATTTAACGGCACGCTAGACAACACCTCTTCGCTCGTTCCGTTTACCGGACAACTTGATGGCGAAGTTTATACGCCTCGCGGAATCATACCGGAAATAGTTAATCAGGGCATGGCTGGCGTTGTGGTTGACACACCTCGCATGATCGGCAAGGGGATGCAATACCTCTCAACCCCAGGCAATGCTTTGTATGATAAAGGCAAGTCTCTTGTAGACAGCGCCGAAGAACGCGGCAAAACCCCGCTATGGGCACCTACTACAACGTCAGAAACAACCGCCGGTAAGTTTCTGGCGAAGGGCGCTCGGCAGATTGGCCCAAGTATTATTCCGGCAGCAGCGTTTACCGCAGGAGTAGCACTTGCACCGGAAGCAGTTATACCTGCAACAGTTGCAGGGATTATAGGGGCCGGACTTGGCGCTGTTCCAGCTGGGTTATCACAAGGGCAGGAAACATTTGAAAAAGGTCTAAAGAAATATGGGCTGACCGAAGAACAGGCAGCACAACTGCCTGCTGATCCGCGAGTGACCGAAGCAAAAAAAGCCAGTCGCATAAACGCAGGCATTGAATGGGGCGGGGAAACCATAGGTGGAGCGCTTGCAGGCCGTATGGTTGGTGCAGGCGGCAAGATGCTTGGTGTTGCCGGTGAACGCCTCTTAGGGAAAACAGGCGCAACCGCTGGCGAATCTGTTTTGAAAAACATCACCAATCCTCAAGCGGTAAAAAACTATTTTGCATCGGTTGTTGAAACAGCACTGGAAGAAACTGCTACAGAAATGGGACAGGGTGCAGCTGAAGCAGCTGTAGAAAAGCATTACGGCTACGACAATGAATCTCCGTGGAATGCCGCAACAAGCGCAATTGCCCCGACTATCGGTATGACATTCCTGGTGTCACTGGCTGGCATTCCTGGTAGAGCAAAACATTCCATGCAACAACGCCAATTAGTTCAGGCACTATCTGATCCGTCTGTTGATCCATCCGTGCGGAGTGAAGCAGCACAAGCGGTATATGCTGGTCTGGCCAAAGTTGACCCTTCTGCCGCCAACAATTTCAAGGATCACGCTATTAATGCCATTGGTGATGTTGCAGAAACAGGTACGGCACCGTATAAGCTGGATCTGAGCAATCCGAATATATTGCAGCAATTCGATGCTTCACAAGTGGAGGAAGCCAATGCCGTCAATCAGCAAAACCAACCCGCTCCCGAAATTATCACAGGAGCAGATGCACGCACTGGTAACTTACTGCAAGATACATCAAATGCAGGTTCCGATTCTATACCCGAAAGCTGGCCCGTGGATTCGGGACGTGATCTTGGTATAGCTGCAACTCCGCCGACAGGGGCAATGACCCGCGCCGTCAATTCCATTCTCCCTGATCTGCCACCAGTATCAGCAGATATGTATTCATCATTTGCAGCTCAACCTTTTGCCAATGCCCCAGAGATACAACCGGAAGCCGCCTCTCTGCCCTCAGCTCCAAGTGAACTTGAAAAGGCTATGGCATGGAGAAAGCAGCAATCATCCGGTCATTTGATGCAACTGCATGGAGAGCGTGACGCATCATACGCATCAAGAATTATCTCTGAATACCGCAAGTCACAGGGGGAGGCCAATGGCATTACAAGTATATTGCCCGAAGTGCAAGGAGCAGGGCCGCGTCAAATGGACGGGCAGAGAGTGGCAGTGCCCGAACTGCAAAGCCAAGTGGCAGGAGTCGGAAGTGATAATATCCAACCCGGAGGAATGAGTAAATCAGGGGGAATTTCGGCGCTTGATATGGGTGCTTCTGGGAATGCCTCGCAGTTCGTTGGCGGTAATGCCTCGTCTGTAAAGGGCACCGGCCAAAGTTCCCGTAGCGACATTAAGTCTCTCGGCGACTTCTTTAAAAGTAAGACCTTCCTTGAGCAGGGTCTTGGCGTCCTCGACATCAAAGCTCAAACGGGAGTGGTGGTTGCCATGGTCAACGCGAGCCATGACCCGCAGATTCTCGATGCGGTTGTCAAGGCGTTCCCCGTTGATGTGGTGGACAACCTCAGTCGGCAACAGCTCACGCCCAAGGAAATTCTCCATAATCCGGCGATGCTCGAAAAGCATCTCACCTCTAACGGTTCTTCTGCGATATCCATCCCCGGTTATTTGTCCGACGCTTTTGCTAAAGCCTCTGCAAGCATTGGAACAAACAGGAGTGCCGAACTTACAACCGGCCAAACGGCTGGCGGATCGACTGAAGGAAGTTCCACAGACAGGACAAATAACGACAGGCATAACAATACCTCCAATAATAATGGAAACAATTTACGACAAAAAGTAGGGCAGAGTCAAACTCAAAAGGAGGGGAACAATGGTCTGCAAGAACTGTCTCAAGAAGTCAATGGGTCGGAAAAAGAAATGTCCGACTTGCGGAAGCAAGCTGTAGCAACCCGTATCGCAGAACTACAGCAGGAAAAAGGGCAGCTTTTAAAAGCTGGCAGCAGTAAAGGGATTACTGGCGGCCTGGTGTATTCGGCGGAAACTACTCAACGACTAGGAGAGATCAACGCAGAGATACAGAGGTTAAATAAACCTGTTACCAAGCCACCAACCAAACCAGCCAACACCCGCCGTCAACTGGATTCATCAAAAGACAGCCTTGCAGTAGCCATAGCCAAGTTGGGCGGCATCAGTCGTACAGAGATCGACAAGCAGACCGGTACCGGCAAGGATCTGGCACACACACTGAATAGCCTGGCCACAAAAGAAGCTAAGGCCGGGATTCTGCATGTTATCAGTTCCAAGGGCATACCGCTGGATAGGATGCGTGAAGCACTGGTTGAGCAGGGCTATCTTGACGAGTCTGCTGATATCAATACTCTGCTTGATAAGCTGGATAGTGCTCAACGTGGCACCGTACACCGTTCGACGCATTCAACCGAAGCCGGTACCGACGCATACCGTGAAGCGGAGATTCGCTATTCGGAAATGATTAACGCCATGACCGATGGAGAGTATGACGAGTTCAGCCGTAACCAGTGGCTTGATGAACAAGTGCAAGAACTGGCTGATGCTGGCGATATTCTGGATGAGTATCTTGATGGACTAGACAATGAAACCATGACCGCCGCCGATTGGCAGGAGGTTGAAAATGATCTTAAGGAGGCTCTGGATGCAACAGAATTCAGTCAAGGAAACAGCACAGAAGATCAAGGACAAGTGCAAGAAGATGCCACCAGCGAAGCGGAAAGCGTTTCTCCAGTCAGTAAAGGTGATATTGCAAGCGAAGGTACGGCAACGTCAAGAGCGGATGGGATAAAAGCAGTAACAGAGTCAGATATTCCGCTGAAACTGAAACAGGAATATGCCGGACTACCTGCGCCTGAAACACCATACTTCAAAAAACTGTATGAAGCCGTCAAGCAGCTGGTTTCTGACAAGTGGTACTACAATCAGGAGTTACAGTACAAGTCCCGCGAACTGCTTAACGATGATCTTGCTATTACCGAAACAAAACCATTGCAGCTCGACACGAGCGAAATGGAATACAACGAGGCTAATAAGGCTCATAGTGAGTTCAAAAATAAAATAGAAACTTCACCACGCGGTACTTGGGGAATCGTCACTAACACTCGCAAAGATGGCACTGTTGTACGTCATGCCATTATGAGCAACGGTAGCGAAAAAGGTTCGCTTGGTGATTCTGATGCATACGTAGAGGATCGAGGCGACCGGCCATCATTCAATGTTTCAGTTGATCGTTTGTTTGAAGGCGAAATAAGCCGAATGCGTAAGATCGTTGAATATGAAATCGCCTACAAAAAGAACATGGAAGTTCAGGGTTCAACTCAACTTCGCGTTGGCATGGTTATCAAAGATGTTGCTTTTCCTGGCGATAAGCCATTCAGCAGCATGACGATTACCGGCATTAAGGATGGTGTTGTTTCGTTCCGACTTACCCGCAAGGGCACAAAAAACCAGTGGGAAGGGCAGAAGGACATTGCCAACCTGCATGATATTCTCGATAAGCAGGATAAACTGCCAAAACAGGTCGATCCGTTTAAAGAGGTAGATGCAGCGGCAGAATCCAGCACACCAACGGTTGATCCTTGGTTGAGTGCTGGCCAAGTGGAGACAAACCCAGACAGCGAAAGTGCAGCCGCTATCAATTCCAGAAGCGACAACAATCAGTGGCCGCATATTCTGCAAGGTTTGCGTGACGGCGGGACATTAAAGAAGGTCAGCGGATTACAGCGATACGTACTGGACGGACTGGATGAGAGTCACGCAAGCAATGGCGTAACGATATCTCCGAGCAGAGTAAGCAGATTGGAAAAATCTGGCGTGCTGTCGCTGGTAGGCGTTGAACGCTATTCATTGGGCAAGCTGCCACAAGAAAAAGCAACAGCAGAACAGAAAACCAAAACACCGGTTAAGGATGAAAAGCCGACTGCTGCAAGATATGAAGCCGGAACAGAACTTTCAAAAGAAGAACGTAAGCAGGTATTGTCAACCCTCACTGATGTTTATCGTAGCAACAACGTACAAAAAGAAGAGCGTACTGATTCCAGAGGGGAACCATACCTTGCTTATCCACATACACCGGATGTCTTTGTAAAATCCGATATTACCGGAAAAATGTTGCGCCATTATGTCACGCTGCCAGACGGAAAGATTGCACACCCAACAGAACTGTTCCCTGAAATGACTCAGGCCGATGTTGATAAGGCACTGTCAAAACAGGACAGAGCCGAAGAACAACAGCGCATGGATGATAAATGGAAAGATGAGGTTTTTTCAAACAGGGAGAGAAGCGCAGATAAAGCAGCTGCCACAAGATCGTATCGCGTAAGGCTTGGTAAGAACGTTTCCGATTTCAATGTTGTGCAGAAAGAGATAGATCGTGCCGTCATGACCACTGACGGTAAAGAGTTTGTGATGGTGTCACCGGAATTTGTTGCAGCGGCAGAAAGAGCAGGGTTCAGCAAAGCAGAAGCAGAGCCAGAATCAGCACAGAATAATGACGAGCAGAAACCGGCAACTGCTAAAACCAAAGTAACCGACGCAGGAGAAGAGCTCACCTACAATAAGCGCAATCGCGTCAAGTCCGGCCTTAAGTGGGCAGATGTCCAGGATAAGAACGATGCACTGAAAGCCAAAGAGATCCAGAAGAGTAACATCTATCCGAAACCTGATTATGAGGCACTGGTGGCTGATGGTATGCAGCCGATAGTGGCGCATATTGTCAAGCAGGTTTATGACTCCATTTCCGTCAAGCCAGACGTTCGCGGCATTCCTTCCGATGCTGATTTTCAGACATATATCACTGCCGTCAATCGCGTTATGGATGGTGTGTTCAAGTGGTCAAAAGACAAGGATGCAGTCCTTAAGTGGGCAGGCAAGCAGCAGAGCACAGCCGGTGCCATGCTCGGGCAGCGGGTAAGCCTATCTGACCTGACAGAAGTTTCCAGCCTGTATGAAATGGTTTACCCTGGTGGCTGGCGGGAGTTCAATAAAGAGGTAAGCATTGTTGGCAGCAACAAAGTATTGAAGGCTCTGCAACCGGGATACGATCAAGTCAAGCGTGCCATAAAAGATATTGGCGTTGGCTGGCCGTCTCAGGTTGAATCATGGCAGAAGCAGGGCTTCAAGATTGTTCCGACTGAGGGTTTTGCAATCGAAGAGGTAGGCGATAGCGTGTATGTCCGCAAGAGCACCGGTACCGGAAGGTACAACTATGTTGATGCGGCACACTTCTATTCTCAGGAAGAGGCACAGACTTTCCTTGACGGCATGAAACCATTCACGCTGTTCAACAAGCGTGGCCGGATGATGGAATCTTTTGAAACAGAAGAACAGGCCAAAGAGGCGGCACGTACCGCCGTAAAGAAAGAAGGCAACAGCGCAGCTGTTGAAGATCGTGGTGTTAATGTCACCGATGCAGAACGCACCGGACCGGAGCACCGTGAAGAGGGCGAAGATGTCACAGCCGAAAGGCTGATGGACGTTATAGGGTTCAAGGGCGTTAACTTCGGGAACTGGGTGCCCAACGATGAAAGACAGATGCACTTGAACCATGCCTATGATTCGTTCCTTGACCTTGCAGCAGTTCTGAACGTGCCGCCTCGGGCGTTATCGCTTAATGGAATGCTTGGCTTGGCAATCGGGGCGCAAGGTTCTGGCAAGTATGCCGCTCATTTTGTTCCAGGCGTCAACGAGATCAATATTACCCGTACTGCCGGGGCTGGCAGCGTTGCTCATGAATGGGCGCATAGCCTTGACCATTACTTTGCCACCAAGGCCGGTTTTGCCGCCTCATCTTCTCCGTGGATGACGGTTCTGAAAAGAAATGGTGAAAATGGCGACGTTCGACCGGAGATCGTCAAAGCGTTTGGTGATATCGTACAAGCCATGACGAAGCGGCAGGCGACACCGGAAGAGTTGGCGAACCGTCAGAAGTCTCTGGAAGAATCCACCCGCAAGAATCTGGAAAGCTGGTTGAAGTATTTTGAAAAAGAGTTTTCCGGCTTGGAGCAGGCGGCGGCTGAGTTCGCCGTGCTTGCCGACAAGATTCGCAAGGGTGATTATCAGCGTGGTGAAGGGGCGTATGTCACGATTATCAAGGGCACTGGTCGCAATCTGGGTACTGCCGTGTTGTCGATTTCTGCTGATGTCCGTGACCTGGCGAAGAAGTGGAAGATTCGCATACCGACCGACAACATCAAGGCGCTCGATCACAATATATCATTCATGAAGCACCTGGAGGAAAAGAAGGATTCTGACCATACGCCGCAGATGGCTATAACGACATATCAGTCAGCAGCAAATAAGCTGGATGGTGACAAAAAGACACGGTATTGGTCAACACCGCTGGAGATGTTTGCTCGGGCGTTTGATGCGTATGTAGTAGATAAGCTGGCGGCACAGGAGCAGAGCAATACTTATCTGGCGCACCTTAACCGTTCGCCGGAAACCGTGCCTATGGGGGAAGAGAGAAAGACGATCAATGCCGCGTTTGATGTGCTGGTTAATTCTCTGGAAACCAAGCAGACAGACAACGGCATTGCACTACTCTCCCGTTCTGCTGGTTCCGTTAAAACAACCACCCCCATCAGCACGAAAGACGCAGACGGGGTAATCAGTCATTTTCTCAAATCCAGCAGACTCGACAGCAAGGTCAAGATTAATCTGAGAGATTCGTTTGCGGCATTGCCTGACGAAGTACGCAAGGCCGCCGAGGATGCAGGTGGAAACGAGAATAATACCTATGCTGTATTGCATAAAGACGGCTCCGCCTGGATTATCCGTGATGCACACGAAACCCGCGAAGAATTGGAAAAGAGTATCTTCCATGAGGTAGTCGGGCACCTTGGTATATTCCGGTTGTTTGGTTTGCACAGCATACAGCAGCTTAACCGGCTTTTCAATAAGATCGGGGGGATTAATGAATTAGCAAAGCTGGCAGATAAATATAATGTACGAGATCGTTTTGACAAATATTGGAAAGATGCACAAACCGAGCAACGAAAAGGAATGCAGCACGCAAGAATCACCGCCGAACTTATTGCCATGATCGGGGAACGATCACCGTCTTTAATGCAGAAAGCAAAAGAAGCCTGGGGCGCAATCAGACAGGCATTAAGACGTATGGGATTTCCGGGACTGTCTCAATACAATGATTCTGATCTGGCTTATCTGCTGTCAGAAGGTAAAAAATCACTGCAAAAGTCAGGCAAAGGCGGTGCTTTCACTGTACTCATGACTGCGTGGCACGGCAGCCCACATGACCATGATGGTTTCAGCACGGATAAGATAGGTACTGGAGAAGGGGCACAGGCTTATGGTTATGGCTTGTACTTTGCTGGTTCAAAGGACGTGGCCGAGTGGTACAGAACTAAGTTGTCAGGACGTAAATGGGTTCTCGATACTCCTAACGGTACAACTATGAGTCTTGGCGACTGGATGCAGATGATGTTTCCAGAATCTATGCTGGAAAAAGAATTAGGAACGGTATTCAATAGTCTGTCTCAAGCAGTATTTCACTTCATAAGCTCAAATACTGGCAACATTCAGGATGCTATTAAAACTGTTTCACAGATAAGAGGGCAGCAACGTTATGCCAGCTACAACTGGAATTTCTATGCTGACGTTCAACGTGTCTTGCAATCGATAGCCGATCAAGGAACTAATTTCAGAAACCAAGCCGGCAAGCTCTATCAGGTCGAACTATCCCCCAAAGAAGAAGAGTATCTGCAATGGGATAAACCCCTGAGTGAGCAGAGTGAGGTCATTAAAAAAGCAGTAGCCGACCAGGTACCAGAGCATAAGATTGATCGTTACGGCTCCTTGAGATACGGCGACAAGATGATTCAAAGCGATGAGCAGAAAGAGCTTACTGGCCGGGATTTGTACATGCTGTTCAAGATGAAAACCGGCAGCGAAAAAGCCGCTTCTGAATACCTTCACTCTATCGGTATTCGTGGCATCAAATATCTTGACGGTAACAGCCGGAATCGCTTCACTCATGTTCCGATAACAGCGGAGCGCCGAAAAGAGATAACCGAAAGAGCAAACCAGATTGATAAGGTAGAAATACCGGCAGCAAAGAATGCAGCCACATTGAAAGAACTACACGACGAAAGGGCAACCATATCAAAAGAACTGGCCCAAGCTGATGCAAAACCTCAGGATTCTAACTATGTAATCTTCAATGATGCTGATGTTGAGATTCAGGCAAAATTCAAACTTACCGACACCCCCTCAACAGGGATTCAAGTCACCGAAGCCCAAACATGGGTATCAACTCTCCCCATCGCCAAGCGTGTCAATGTTGTTCAATCCATTTCCGATCTTCCCGAGAACGCTCAGACTGAAATCACTAAGGCCCAGGTAAATCCCGCTCACGTTCAGGCAATGGAGCTGCATGGTACCATTCATGTCATAACCGATAACGTGCCGGATCTGCAACGTGTCAAGGCACTGGTTATTGGTCACGAGCTGGCACATGCCGGACAGACCAAGAAGGTTGTCGATCTGGCTGTTGACTGGTTCAAGCGTACAGTGAATGGGAAAACGGAAGCAGCGAAAGAAGCACACCTCATGCTTGACCGGATAGCGAATCGTTACGGCTACGATCTGACGGATGAAAAGCAATACCGCCGTGCCGTACAGGAAGCAACAGCCGCCATAGCTGAACAGGCAGTGAATGCAGACTGGAAACCGTCAGGCTTGATGCAGCGATTATTCATGTACATCAAGCACTGGTTGCGTCAACAGGGGCTTATCTCTCATGTCTCTGATAGCGAGTTGTCATTGGCCGTGGCAGAGATGTTGCGGATTGGTGAAAAACGGTTGTCAGTTGGTAAGGGCGGCGATGAGGCAATGTTTGCCGCTGCATGGCATGGCTCACCACATGACCATAACGGGTTTAGTACGGAGTATATCGATACTGGTGAAGGCAATCAGGCCTATGGATATGGGATGTACTTTGCTGGCTCAAAAGATGTTGCAGAATTTTACCGGGATACACTTTCAAAAGGGAACGCCTTAAGCATGGCCGAACTTGAAAACTATTTCCAGCCAGGCCGAATCGTGCCGTCTTACGGTGGACAGGACCGTGTTGTGTCATTTAATCCTGGTAACGACCTCGGTGGTTGGACTGTCACTATTCACCATGTTGATAAGAATGGCGAGAAAGTATACGGCCCTGATGGTAAAAACCGTACCCATTACACCATGCCGAGCGCCAAGGATTACGAAAAAGTTACTGGCGAAAAGCCAAAACTGGGAAATTTGTACCAAGTCGAACTTGCCCCGAAAGAAGATGAGTACCTGCTGTGGGATAAATCACTGAGTGAGCAGAGTGAAAAGGTGAAAGAAGCGATCAAAGATGCTTTTGATGATATCACTAACCGGGAAACGGATTATCACAAGGCAAGCGAGCTATCCAGACATTACCAAAACATGCTGGACAAAGAAGATAAGGCTTCGGGTGCCTATATCTATAAGAATTTTACTATTGATATGGGAGAACAGGCCACTTCCGAATATCTCCATTCGCTCGGTATTCGTGGAATCAAATACCTCGACGGCAGCAGTCGTAGCAAAGGGGACGGAAACTTCAACTACGTAATATTCAACGATGCTGATGTAAAAATTACCGCCAAGTTTTCCCTTCAAGATCAGGCTATATCTCGACACGCCGCCAAGATAAACGCCCCGGCCAAAGTAACTGATATGGTCAAGAGCCTGATTGAAATGGCCGGTCAGAGTATCCCTGAACGACTGAAAGCCAACATCGGCAAGATCCTCTCTAATCCGTGGTTCGGCAGCGAGGGCAAGCCGATACGCCGCCATGTCGTCAATCTCAACTTAGAGCGCAGCCAGAACCGCAACGGCATCATCTCTGATTTGTTCCAGGCATCGGAAGGCTATACCGGAGTTGAGGGGCTGGACAACATCCTTAAGAAAGCCAGCAAAGAAGAGTTAAAACAATTTAACGATTTGATAAAGCACGGCGATGAAAACGGAGTTGCCACCTACTTCACCAGAGACGAGCTGTACCGTGGGAAAACCAAGTTCGGCAAAGTCGGCAAAACTGTTGTTGAAGCATATCGGGCATTCCATGAAGTTATGAATGCCGCCAATCGGGTACGCTTCCAGCAGCTTGATGAACTGTCAATGCTTCCATATAAGGATCAAGAGTGGTTCGCTGATCTGGTCGAACTCCTGAATAAGAACATGGAACGTTCCGCACACCTTGACGCGAAAGAGGCAAGCGAGGTTCACCGCCTGATTCGTAGCCTTAAGCGGAATCTCACTGACGAAGAACTTGCCAGCGGCGAGAACCCCGCCAAGATCAAGGCAAGCCCTGCTGTTATTGCCGCCTATCGTGACTTCTGGAAACAGGTTGACCAGACAGAGAAGAAACACCAGGGCAACATGCTCTCTGCTTTCCGGGATATCCTTGGCTATCGCGGTGAACTGGACAAGCTCAAGAGCGAGTGGGGCAACCTGAGAGGCTATGCACCGCGTAACCGTAAAGATGGTGACTGGCATGTTTCAGTCTACACCACGAACGATGAAGGAGAGCGGGTCAAGGTCTACATGAAACCGACTCTGACCGAGACAGGGGCCAAGGGGCTTGTCAAGGAAGTTCAGGCCGATCTTAAGAAACACCTTAAGGGGAACTTTGAGGCCGGTACCAAATATGAGGTTGAATATGAGCGTAACAACGCCACTCCGTCTGAGCTACTTGCATGGAAGGGCAGTGAAGTTGCTGTAGAGGCTCTGCTTAATCAGGCATTCGACCGTGCCGGTGTTACCGGGAAAATGTCAGTCGAGCAGTGGCAGTCCCTCAAGCATGAAGTGTTTCAGGAAATCGCCAAGGAAATCATGGCTCAGGGCTTTGGTCGTCACGGTATCAGCCGTGAGGCGAACATGATTGAGGGCTATGATGATGCTGATTACCAAACAGTATTGAAAGAGTATATCAGCGGCATGTCCGGCTGGCTTTCCAAGATGCGCTTTGCCATTGAAGCAACCAGCGCCGCCAAGGATATCAGCAAGGCTAATCCATCCGATAAAGTCTGGGTGAATGATTACGTTCAGGACGCTATGAAGAACAGTACCTACCTTGACGAGCTGGCAGCAACCGCTCGTAGCGTCGGTGCCGTGTACTATCTCGGCTTCAAGGTTTCATCGGCACTCTTGAACGCTTTCCAGAACTATACCGTTGGCCAGGCAGAACTTTCCCTGATGATGAAAAAGGCCGGTCATAAGGGCTCTGGCATTGCGGCACTGGCAAAAGCTCAAAAAGACGTGATGGCCGATTTTATCAACGTCAAGAGTGGTGGCACAGGGACGCTTACCAAAGAAGAACATGATGTATTGTTCCGGGCAGTCCGCGAGGGCACGGCACAGGCTCAGGCAATCAGACAGATATCCGGTACACAAGAAATGGGTTTCGGTACCGGCTGGAAGAAATTCACCGAACTTTCAATGACTCCCTTCCAGTTTGTTGAACAACGCCTCAACCGTGAACCGGCCATACTTGCGGCATACCGAATATTCAAGAAGAGCGCAGCGGGAACGGTGGACGAAGCGGCATATAAAAAAGCCGAAGAGTTTGTGAATAATACTCATTATGTCATGGGTAAAGAGAACCTGCCCGAGATGGTTCGTAAACTGGGGCCATTGGGTAAGACCGCCTATCTGTTCCAGGGGTACGTTCACAACTACATGCACTGGATGTTCAACCGTGCCAAAGACGGGGAGTTTGCAACCATTGCCCGGAGTCTGGGAGCTATCGCCGCATTGGGTGGGGTCTTTGCCCTTCCCGGTGCCGACGATATGGACAACTGGATTATGAAGTGGTTCGGAGTTTCGTACAAAATGAAGTTTAAGAAGTTTGTCAAGGATGCAGCCGGTAACAGCACGCCGGGGCAGATCATACAGAACTTCGTCAATCATGGCGTTACATCTGTTGCTGGCGTTGACATGAGCCGTGCGCTTGCCGTCAACATTCCCTTTATCTCTGATCCTGAAAAGACCTTCGGGGAACGTATCGGTGGAGCGTGGGGCGGATTACTCAAGAAGCCGGGTATGGCACTCAATGCACTGCAAAAAGGTGATGGCCTTCGGGCGATAGAAAACATTGTGCCTGAATTCGCCGCCAATCCAATGCGCGCCGCCCGTCAGTACAATCAGGGAGCCACTACACTGGGAGGTAAGCCGGTCTTTGACGAGACAGGCCACCAAGTAAAATACACCGGCACCGATGTTGCCAAGAAGATGCTCGGCTTCAATCCTCTTGAAATCAGCGACCGCACCAACCTTAAGAGTGACGAGCGGGATCTGAATGCTTACTGGAAGTCTGAGCGGGACGATGCTCTTGCCGGAATCCGGAGAGCAAAGAACTCGGAAGATATGAAGGCCGCTGTGCGTGGTGTCGTCAAATATAATACCGAACTTCGCAAGTCTCAGGCATTCGGGCTGGTACCGATCATCAAGGCCGAAAGTATTCAGAAATCCCGTACCTTTAAGCCACAAAAGAAAACAATGGCATGGGAACGAAATCAGATTGAGTAATCTTTTTTTTATCGCTACTATCCGCCGTAATTATGACGGAAACAAAAGGGACCGCGTATGTTATATCAAATACTGACAGGTAATGTTAACTCCCTGGGCCTGACCACTTCTCCCGGAACAAGCATTGTAGTTAAGCCGCTTGTTGTGCCGCAGATGGTGCAGGGCTCCCTTATAACGCTCGATCAGCAATCGGCAAGCGTGGACAATACCGGTAGCTTCTCAATCCAGATTGCTCAAACCGCAAAAGTCCGCCTCGTTGTTACCGATGGCGCAGGACGGCAGTGCGGGGATATTCAGTTACACATTACCGACGATGCTACGGCAGATATTTCTCAATACCTGCAATCTCCGCCGCCAGATCCATTGCGGAACATGTACATCAATGCGCAACTTTCAGCCGAAAGTGCGTATGAAAGCAAAATACTGGCTGGATATCAAGCCGCCGATGCTCAATCAGCAGCTACCACCGCCAGCACTCAGGCCGGG
>SESG01036122.1_pt1 | contig 16413 bp, 14 predicted proteins | sample 3171421 | NCBI WGS metagenome assembly SESG01 (sample SAMN10866946, study PRJNA518727) | freshwater metagenome | biome: subpolar coniferous forest; feature: holomictic lake; material: water; isolation source: holomictic Lake 227, 6 m and 8 m depth | place: Canada: near Kenora, Ontario | collected... | reverse complement strand
AAGTTTTGTGAAAACAGATCTTATTTTCTGTCGTGGCGGAGCAATTAATGTAGCCAATAAAGGTATGGAAATACCTGATGCTATCGTATTGTGGAAGAAGTTTGCAAATACCATCAAATTGCGTATGTTTTTACGTCAATCTGAAAAAGGTTTCACTCCAAGTTCTGCTCAAATAGCTAAAATTACTGCTGATGGTGGATTTTTAGCTGCGGGTGAAGATGTAGCTGTTCAACCTGGTTATAGCAATCAAACTGCAAAACAGAATCCGTTTTATGGCCAGTTTGGTTTGACACCATCAGGTGCACCTGCAACTACAAATAATAAACCGAATAATTATTTCAAAGCGCTATTAAGTACTACAGATCCACGTTTGGAAAGGTTTTATGCCTCTTCAAATGGTTTACCAACTGGTATAACCGGAACTGATTATGGTGCAGTAGGTGGGAATAAGGCATCCGTTGGTGGTTTACCTGTATTTACCGGTACTGAAATAGGCCCTGGCTTGGCAGGTTCAGCAACTCAAGATCAGTTTATTTTACCTTCATTTGAAAGTTTATTCTTTCAGGCAGAAGCTGCTCAAAGAGGTTGGATAACCGGCACAGCACAAACATTATTCGAAAGTGCAATTACTCAATCATTTGTATGGCTTGGTGTAGCAACTGCAACTGCTTCTGCAACGACTTATATCACAACTGTACCTTCAGCAATGTGGGCTAATTCAGGAACAACAAGTGCAGCTAAAATACAATTTATAGCTTTTCAGAAGTACATAGCTTTATGTGGTGTTGATGCAGTTGAGTCTTGGTCTGATTTAAGACGTGGGGTATTGGTTTTACCAGCTGCTTCAGGTTATACATATCTGTCAAACAATGTGAATAAAGATTCCAGAGGTTTGCCAAGAGTAATGCCTTATCCACAAACTGAATTGACTACAAATTCAGCCAGCTTACCAGCAAGAACCGCTGATAATATCTTTACAGAAAAACTATTCTGGCAACCGTGATAAGAATAATTAATATCATGTTATAGTTTGTTGAACTAGCACTCTTCAAACTATAACATAATTAAAAACTTAATAAATAAATAATTATGAATAAGATAATAAATAAAATTTTTCCTATCCTGACGCTGGCCTTTGTATTGACAATGACTGCCTGCTTGAATGATAGCGATTATTCGAACAATTTGATTGGTACCAAGAATACGGCTAATCAAAATTTTGTTGAAGTTCATTTGACCTCAGCGGATACAACAAATGCTGTTTCACGTGCATACGACGGATTTAATCGTGATACAACCATTAATTTCATCCCTGTTAATTTGACTTCTGGTCCTGCTACAAGTGATGTTACTGTTACATTCGAATTGTTGAATGCTACTAATGCTGCAATGGCTAAACTGATTGCTGCCGGAAATGCAATTCCTGATCCAACAAAATTTATTGTTCTGAATACTGGAAATTCGGTAACTATTCCTGCCGGATCAAGTACTGGATATATTAAGGTGAAGTTTAATCCTTCTAATTTTGGTGGTTTTTATTCATTTGGGGTAAAATTAACTGCCGTAAGTGATCCAAAATATACCCTGAGTAATTTGGTAACCGGTTTTGTTAAATTCGGAATCAAAAACCAATATGATGGTGATTATACACTTACAGGTACTTTGGTTGATGCTGCAAATGCTGGTATAGTAGGAGCATATCCTAATGAAGTGTATCTTGAAACGTTGGATGCAACATCAGTAGTTATGTATGATGTTACAGCAGGTAATTTCTATCACTTAATTAAGAGTGGAGGTGCACTTAGTATGTATGGAACGTTTGCACCAATTTTCCATTTTGATGGAAGTGGAAATGTTACTTCAGTGACTAACTATTATGGTCAACCAGCCTCAAGTACACGCTCAGGTGAATTGGATCCTTCAGGAATTAATAAGTATGACGCGGCTACGCATAAATTAAGTGTCTCTTATTGGATGAATCAACCATCTGTTATTGCAGGACACCGTACTCATTATGTTGAAGTATTTACTTATATTGGTAAAAGACCGTAAACTTGTTATATTTCTTTACAAAAAAAGAGTTTCTCAGTTGAGAAACTCTTTTTTTATGTCGAATAATGACTAACTCTACAATATAGCTAGAATCTGATCTAAACTTTTAGCAAAATACGTAGCAGGAAAATTAGATGGAGATTCTTCAACATTCGGATTAAAGTAAATCTGATCCATCCCCACATTTTGAGCGCCACTAATATCAGCTTCGTAACTGTCACCAATCATAATCGTTTCTGTGGTGGTTGCTTCGTTTAAACCCAAAGCATATTCGAATATACGTTTATCGGGTTTTAATGCTCCGGCAGCCTCCGAAAGGACCACATATGAGAAGTATTGCTCAATCTGACAACTCTTGAGTTTGCGGTATTGCACTTCAATAAATCCATTTGAAACGATGGTCAGTGGATATTTCGGTGCCAGATAATCTAAAAGTTCAATGGCATAAGGTACAAGAGTTGTTCGTGTGGGTAATAAATCAAGGTACTCCCTCCCTATCTTAATGGCTAATTCGGCATCGTCAATACCAACCATTTTCAGAGGATGGAGAAAACGTTCCAGCGAAAGTGCTTCTTTTGTTATAAATCCTTTGCCGTACTGATCCCATAACTCAAGATTCCGTTTGGCATAAATTTCAAAATACTGCTCAAAACTATCAAAATGCTGTTGTAATTTTCTGGTTTCGAAAATTTCGTGTAATGACGATTTGGCATTGGCATGAAAATCCCAAAGAGTATCGTCTAAATCAATAAAAACGTATTTATACTTCATTTTATATCTGACAATTTATTAAAAATGCGTTTTCTAAATAAAGAAAACGCATTAATTGGCAACAGGTTTTTGAAAATGGCTGTTGAATTTATTCCACCTCAATAACCAGGTATTTACTAATACTCCAGAATTCTTCCGGATCAACAATTAGTAAGACAAAGTTTCCATTTTCTTTCTCCAAAGTGTATGAAGATTTTGGATGGCTGGTAAGAATTTTTGCATGACTTGAATACAATGGAATTGATTTCGTCTTCCGTGCATCAATCCGAACAAAATAATTTTTATTAAAATCGTGTTGTAGAATACGTTGCTGACTAAACATTCCTTCTACAGAAACAATTTTCTGTTGTTTCAGTTCAGTAATTGTCCCAAAAACGTACCAGGCAGTATGAATTGTTTCCTCCTGTTCTTTAATTTTTACATCTTTGGATTTATTTTCAACTGTCAGATTCTCAACATCACGACCTAATTTAACTACCTGAGTATCCAGTTTTACAATTAAGGAGTCTTTTTTGGCTAATTCTCCATGTAAAACGGCTACTTTTGCGGTTTCTTCTTCAAGCGATTTGGTCAATTTAATGATTGTTTTTTCGAGTTGAGAAGATTTGAAAGCACTTTTTCTGAGTTTTGACTTTAAACGGGCTAATTCCTGTTTGTTAGCTCTCAGCATATCAAACAAGTAAGTCATATCCTCATTCACTTTTGTGCGTACATCGGGCGTCAACTCTGTTCCAACAGGTTGAACAGAAATTACTTTTTCAGTTTCTTTGATTTTCTCAATATTCTGTTCAATCTGATTCATTGCCGAGAAATAACTGTCAACTTCCTGTTGGAGTTTGACTTTGGAATTCATCAACGAATCATTTTGAGCCTGAAGTGCCTTATAATCAGAAGAATTTTTGCCGCATGATGTCAGTATCACAGCCATCAGAGCGAATGTGTAAAAAAACGGTTTCATAACTTAAAAAACTAAATGGTGAGTTGAATGGAAAGTTTAAGTACCTATTGAAAACACAGCAATAGATTCGGTTTGTTTTCGGGTGCAAAGGTAATGTTATTCTTCTAATCCTGCAACAATTACAACAATTTCTCCTTTTGGGTTATGTTCTGTGTAATAAAGGCTTAAATCCTGTAAAGTGCCCCGTTTTGTCTCTTCAAATAGCTTTGAAATTTCTCGAGAAACAGATGCTTTTCGGTCATTTCCGAAAACTTCGGCCAGCTGGGTCAGGGTTTTTGCCAATCGAAAAGGTGATTCGTAAAAAATCATGGTTCGTTTTTCGGTCGAAAGTTCTCTGATTTTAGTTTGTCTGCCTTTTTTGGGAGGTAAAAAGCCTTCAAATGTAAAACGGTCATTGGGCAAACCTGAAGCTACTAGAGCCGGCACAAAAGCAGTTGCACCGGGTAAACATTCTACTTCAATTCCATTCTCTACACACTGACGAACCACCAAAAACCCGGGATCGGAAATGGCTGGTGTACCGGCATCGGAAATTAACGCCACTTTCTGACCGTTCATAATACGCTGAACCACATTTTCAACGGTTTTATGCTCGTTGAATTTATGGTGCGATTGCATGGGGGTCTTGATTTCGAAATGTTTGAGCAAAAATCCGCTGGTGCGTGTATCTTCGGCCAAAATTAAATCGGCTTCTTTCAGCACCCGAATGGCACGAAAAGTCATATCTTCCAGGTTTCCAATCGGAGTAGGTACAACAAATAGTTTCATAATTATCTCGGCATTTAATTAACGTATGTGTTCATATCTTTTTTTGTAAATATATTTTCTATCCTTGTTATTTTTTTATCTTTGCAAAGATTAAAACTGAAAATTGCTGACATGAACTTCAAAACGGCAGTAAAGGTACGATAAACGGAATAAACTATAAAGGAAATCACTTAATTTTCAATAAAATACCATGATATATTTCGAGCAAAACCATCCAATTCAGCAAAAACGCGGAAGTATTGAAGTAATTTGCGGCTCCATGTTTTCCGGTAAAACAGAAGAGTTGATACGAAGATTAAAACGTGCCAATTTTGCTAAACAAAAAGTGGAGATTTTTAAACCAAAAATTGATACGCGTTATTCGGAAGATGAGGTCGTTTCGCATGACCGGACTGCCATTCGTTCCACACCGGTTGATTCATCGGGTAGCATTTTGCTTATGGCGGGCGAAGTGGATGTGGTTGGAATTGACGAGGCTCAGTTTTTCGACGATGGATTAGTGGATGTTTGCACACAGCTTGCCAATCAGGGTATTCGGGTCATCATTGCCGGACTGGATATGGATTTCAAGGGCATACCATTCGGTCCTATGCCGGCTCTCTGCGCAATAGCCGAAGATGTGTATAAAGTTCATGCTATTTGCGTTCGTTGCGGTTCGCTGGCTTATGTGTCGCACCGTTTGGTTGACAGCGATAAACGCGTTTTGCTGGGCGAGATGACCGAATATGAACCCATTTGCAGGGATTGCTTTAATAAAACGAAAATTGCCCCAAACCCCTAAAGGGCTTAAATCACAACCTCCAGTTATCCAAATAACATAACAAAAAACAATGAACTCAAAACCATATACTTTCGATCGGGTGGTACGCATGCTTATCGGTTTAAGCATTTTGGCACTGCTTTATTTGTTGATTGTCAGACTGAGTAATGTATTACTTCCATTTCTGGTTGCCTGGTTGCTGGCCTATTTAATGCAACCTTTCGTATCCTTTTTTCAACACAAACTAAGGTTTAAAAGTCGGAGTCTCTCCATTCTTGCGACACTTATATTGTTTTTCGGTTCAATAACCGGAATAATTCTGTTATTAGCTCCCATTGTTAGTGTGGAAATTCAGAAACTTTCGGAACTCGTTGTTAGCTATAGCCAAAATCTGAATATGAATTCATTTTTGCCCAAAGCCTGGCAACACGAAATTCAGCGTTACCTTTCGCACATGAATCTTCAGACCATTCTGAAAGATGAAAATATCATGAACAGTATTCGTAAGCTGGCACCGCAGTTGTGGGATTTTATTAATGGTTCGCTCGACTTTATTCTGGGATTTTCGGTGGTAATTATCGTTTTCCTGTACCTGATTTTCATCCTGCTGGATTTCGAAAAAATATCCGCCTCCATGTTGGGAATTATTCCGCCGAAGTACAAAGTACTGATAACAGAAATCATTGTAGATATGGAAAGTGGCATGAACCGCTATTTCCGCGGGCAGGCTTTGATTGCACTGATTGTGGGAATACTTTTCATTATCGGATTCAGCATTATTGGTATGCCGCTTGCCATTGTTATGGGCTTACTGATTGGCGTATTGAATATGGTTCCTTATCTGAAAGCCGTCGCCCTTATTCCTTCATTGATGCTGGGTTTGCTTCAATCGTTCGAAACAGGACAGAGTTTAACGTCGGTGCTGATTGGAATAGCAGTGGTTTTTGTGGTTATTCAGTTGCTCGAAGACCTGATTCTCACGCCACGCATTATGGGAAAAGTTACCGGACTTAATCCTGCTGTCATTTTGCTATCGCTTTCCATTTGGGGTTCGTTGATGGGAATGGTGGGACTGATTATTGCACTTCCACTCACTACGCTTATGATCTCGTATTACAAACGCTTTGTGTTGGAAGAAAATAAAGCTGAAGAAATTTCAGGACCATCAACCGATACCGAGAAATTGCCAGAAAAAGAAACTGTATAAATTTCAGACAGTTAATTAAATGAGAAAATGGTTTTGCTATTTGTTGGGATTTATCACTCGCTAGCGCTGATTTGCAATCTGTACCAATAAAAAGCATAGATAAAAATCTTTAATAATGCAAGTTGAACAAGGCACGGATTACAAATCCGCGCCAGCTGGCGGGACGCAATGCCAAACATAGGGAGTATAAATATTAAGCTAAGACGAACGTGAGGCTAGAAGATATGAAAAAAATTATTATTGCACTTATTTGCTTAATTATATTTTCTTGTACTAATGAGAAAATATCAACGGGTGTAGGTGATTTTGTTTTTTCAGCCGATGATAAATATATATATTTTAATTTTTTCAATGGAATTAGTTCATCAATATATAGAGTTGATTCATCAGGAAATAATGTAAAAATATTAATACCAGCTATAAACGATATTTCATTTTATCGTCTGCGTTTTTTTAATGATAACCAAAATTTTGTTTTAATCGGGGGAGAGCCATATTCAAATAAAGCAGGTATATTCAAATCTGATTTAAAAACATTATCAGTAAAACGTCTAACTGGAAGTGAGAGTATAATTACAGAAGCATTCCCATCTCGATATAGTAACTCGATAATCTTTTGCAAATCAGATACATTGGCTCAAAATTCTCCAATTGCAAAAGCAAGTAATCGTGGTTCAGATATTTATTCATTAAATCTTGATAATAATCAAATAATCAGGATTTCAAAGTTAGATGCTTACCTGTTAGCCAATGTTTCAGAGTTAAATAAAGATTTATTCGTAGTTCATTATTTTGACAAAGATCATGGTATGTATATTTTCACTAGAAATGAACCATCGAAATTGCTAAAGATTTGTGCAAAGAATGAATCTGATGAAACACGAAATCATTACTATGATATTTTATTTTCAGAAAAATATAACTGTTTTGTTTTCTCAAATGGATATGGATTAAGTTTAATGGATGGTAAGAGGTATGTAAAAACCATTTACAATTTACCTGATGGTAAAATTTCCAGTTTCTGCCTGTTCAATACTTGTCCACGTGTACTTTTCACAGTAGATGGCGATAAGAATTTTTATTCCATAAATTTTGATGGGACAGATATTAAAACAATAAAAATAAATTTGCCAAATAGAAAAGATTGAAAGATTTGGTAATCTTAAGATTTGCCTTTGGAAAATAATCGAGAAACTCACGCTGGCTCTTGCTGGCGCACTTTTGCAAAGTGTGCCAAACCATTATTAATTCCCGCTTGGGTGTAGGGTAATCGGTGTAGGTTGCACAACAGCCAAAGGACGCTTCGCCAAACATCTGTTGAAGCAAATTATACACGCAACATGGAACTGGGATAATTTCTAAATACAGCTCAAATTAAACTATTATGAAGAAAAGCATAAAACAACTGATTATTACTTTTCTATTCCTATTAAACATGCATGTTGCCTTAAAAGCACAAACCCGGCTAATTGAAGTAAGCTGTGAAAGAAACGGCACCAAAGGGTATAATTTTACGTATACTAAAAATGTAGAAGGAAGTTACGTTGTTTTTGTTCAACTAAATGATGCCAATAATTTATCCCAAACGGAATTTAAAGGGGTTGTAAATGGTCATGCCGGTTATCTCTTTTCAGTTGGCTTGTTTGAAAGAGACAAGAGTTTTGGATTTTCAAGTTATACTACAACCTACCTCAGAGGTGTTCTAAATCCCAAAATAGATACTTCGTTTGTATATGCACTGCCATTTCGAAAAGGTTCACCCGTATCGGTATCAAATTTATATGATTTGAAAGAAAAGTTTTTGGGTGAAACTCCAACCCGCAAAATGAAAGCATTCGAGTTCTCATCGCTCGACCGGGATACAGCATGTGCTATCAGAAAAGGTGTGGTAGTATCTGTAAATGATAAGTACGAAATGGATACAACCATTGGCATAAGCTATACCAGCAATGTAAATTCAATTCTCATTGAACAATCCGATGGTTCATTAGCCTCTTACTCCGGTTTCAAAAAAGGGAGTATTTTCGTGAAGGAAGGACAAACTGTATTACCTTTTGCTCCGCTGGGAATTTTGGCACATTATGATGTTTCCAAAAAACATCAATTGCGATTAAGTGTAACTTTTTTGGCCGATGCTACCAATGACTACCAAAATGATAATGCCGATACAAAAAAGAACAAACGATTTTACGAATATATAAATCCTTATTTCCTTACCGACAAGGGCGCGTGTCATATTCAGGGAGCTAAAAAATACAGTGTCGGAGTAAGTGATTATGTGATTGAACGTGAAATGACTAAAAAAGAACTGAAAGCTATTGGCAAAAAAAGTAAGACTGAGAATAATCTTACTAAACTGTTTGACAAAAGAAATCTGATTCAAAAAGATACGCTTTACTTTGATGATCATAATAATGAACTCCCAACAAAAGAAAATGCCACTGAGTTAACTGTAAGATGGACTGACCCTGCCAATGAACACAGAAAAATTATCAATTCTTTTTACATATCAGGTAAACTCAAAGAAGAATTTTTTCAGATTGATAATCCTCAGTTTGACTTTAGCAAAAAACCGCCTCATTGGTATTACAAAGATAAAGCCACCGGACATATGTGGTATATGCACGGTATGAGACGAGCCTGCTACGAAAACGGACAACTAAGACGCGAAGTGGAATTTCAACATGGTAATATTAGCGGCAAACTGATTACTTATTGGGACAACGGTCAGATAAAGCGAACAAACCGGGATGGTTCGGGAAATACAATTCCTACAAAATGCTTCGACAGAACAGGAAAAGAAGTACCGGTGTATCCGATGGCAAGCACCGGGAAATATGATGATGGGAAAACAACTGTCAGTGATTATTTAATAGAACATATTGTTTATCCGAAAGAAGCCCTTGACAAAGCGATTGAAGGCTCCGTGGAAGTTGTGATTAATATTGAACCGGACGGAACTGTTGGCAATGCACGAACCATAAAGTGCGACCACCCATTATTTGATGCTGAATTAAAACGGGTATTGAAATCCATGCCTAAATGGAGTTCAGGCTCCTACGATGGTGAACCTGTTTCTTATGTTTCTTCAGCAAAATACACGTTCAAATTACCGGCTTTACATACAGATTGGTTATCGAAAGTGAGCAAACAAGATACTACATTTTATGACAACATAGGTAAGGTTGTACTGGCTAAACGCTATTGCAACAGCTATGAGATTCTGTCGCCCGACCTGGTTGACAGTACGAAAGCCATTGAACGGGTTTACTCAATGAGTGGGAAAGTACGTTCGGAAAAGTATTTTTTTAAAGCAGATCTGATTCAAACCGTGAAAGATTCGATGGAAGTTCTTAATTATATCAATATCTTTACTAATAAAGAGATAAATATGATGAGACGGAAAATAGAAGGAAGATATCGTGAATGGTTTGAAAACGGACAGTTAAGTAAAGATTTTCAGGTAGAAAATGGAAGAAAAAATGGAAAACTGAATTTTTACTGGGATAATGGAACCCCCAGACGGAATGATGTATACAGCAACGGAGAATTGATAAGCGGCACCTGTTACGACAAAGCAGGAAATGTAATTACGCACTTCGATGTTGATATGCAGGCAACTTTTCCGGGCGGAAAAGATGCAATGGACAACTATATCAGAACAAATTTACAGTATCCAAAAAATTCTATTCAAAACAATACTCAAACAACTGTAATTGTAAATTTTGTGCTAGATATAAATGGAAGAATTAACCGTATTTGGATTTCCAAAAGTACGGATAAAGAACTGAAAACTGAAGCTATCCGTTTGGTTCGCAATATGCCCAAATGGCTTCCTGAGTTAAAGGATGGAGAACTGGTGGCAAGTATTCAAAAAGTAGCAATTAATTTCTCGTTGAAATGAAAAAATCCATTCTCCTCGATGGCGGACATTTCCAGCGTTTTCCAAAACCACAGAAATTATATGTTCACAATCTTTATATCCCGTATCATTAACTGAATCGATGTATTACCGTTGAATGAGTTTTCTTCAAGGGTGTAACAAATATCCAGCGGATTAAGGGCTTTCAAGTGGTCGTTGTACTCAAACATGCGGAAAGCAATGCCATTCATCACGTTTTCCGAGCTAGAATCGACCAGTTCCAGTTTCAGGTGTTCCTGCTCCTTCCCTACCAGTCGGCTTGTTCCGTAATCAAAAACCTTTTTCGATACAAATACCGGCTTCATATTTCCAGGACCAAAAGGGCCAAATTGCTTCAGTACCCGAAAGAATTTGGGAGTTATATCCTTAAATTCCAATACGGAATCAATTTCTATTTGCGGATAAGTTTGTTCTTTGAGGATGGTTTCAGCTACATATTTCTCGAAACGGTCGGTAAATATCAACACATTTTCTTCCTTCATAGTCAGCCCGGCAGCATACATGTGACCACCAAAGTTTTCAAGCAAATCGCGGCACGAATCAATGGCTTTATAAATATCGAAACCCGGAACCGAACGCGCTGAACCCGATGCAAATCCATTGGAATTTGAAAGAACGATACTCGGTTTGTAGAATTCCTCCGATAGGCGAGAAGCTACAATCCCAATCACTCCTTTGTGCCAATCGGGCTTGTGAACCACAATCGATTTGCGGTCGGCATAACGTTTGTCGGCAGCAATCAGTGCAATAGCTTCGTCAGTAATGTTTTTGTCGAGGTCTTTGCGATCGTTGTTGTATTCATTTATCGTGTCGCTTTTTTCTTTGGCAAAAGCGTGATCGCTCGAAACAAGCAGTTCCACTGCTTCCGAAGCTAGTTTCATGCGTCCGGAAGCGTTGATGCGTGGACCTATTTTGAACACAATATCGCTGATGGAAATTTCTTTATCGGTCAATCCGCACACTTCCAGAATGCCTTTCAGACCTACACTCGGATTGGAATTGATTTGTTTCAAACCATAAAAAGCCAGTATGCGGTTTTCACCTGTTATCGGCACAATATCAGAGGCAATGCTCAGTGCCAGTAAATCGAGTAGCGGCGTAAGTTTTGAAAAATCTATGTCGTTGGTAATGGCAAAAGCCTGCATCAATTTAAAGCCCACTCCACAACCGGATAGATGTTTGTAAGGATAGTTGCAATCGTCCCGTTTCGGATCGAGAACAGCCACAGCCGGTGGTAAAACCGCATCGGGTGTGTGGTGATCGCAAATAATAAAATCTACGCCTTTACTAAGTGCATATTCTACTTTGGCCACCGCTTTTATACCACAATCGAGCGCTACAACCAGCTTGAAATCGTTGACAGCAGCAAAATCAATCCCCTGAATGGAAATGCCGTAACCTTCGTTATAGCGATCAGGAATATAAAAATCGATATTGGAATAAAATTGTTTGAGGAACTTGTAGACCAAGGCCACAGAAGTAGTTCCATCTACGTCGTAATCGCCGTAAACAAGAATTTTTTCATTGTGTTGCATGGCCTTTGTCAGCCGATCGACTGCATTTTGCATGTCGGTCATCAGGAAGGGATCGTGTAAATCGCTTAAATCGGGACGAAAAAAACGACGGGCATCTTCAAAAGTCAAGATATCCCGTTGAATCAACAATTGGGCAAGTATGGGACTTATGCTAAGTTCTTCTGCTAATTTGTTTTGTATCTCAATTTGTTGTTCGTTAAGTGTTCTGTAAATCCAGGTATTTATCATTGTGTATTATTTTTTCTCTCTGAATCAGGACCTACGCTATTCCTGAACTAAAAACAAGTCCTTTTTTTTCATTCTCTTATGCAACCTATCAACATCTCTCAACAACTTGCTTTTTCTGTGCTGTAAAAGTAGCCAAAAAAAATTAAACCGACAAACCGGATTTTACTCATCTTTTGGAACGAGGCATTATTTATCTTATCAAATAGAGAATTAATTTGTATTTTTGCACTAAACTTTATTTTAGGTCTTTAAAAATAAATCGCTAATTTTCACGTTTATTTATTTTAGCGAACTACTGTTTTTATGTTTTTAGTTCAGAATCACTATGCAGGATGAAATAAAAAAAGCGATTGAAATGCTTCGGGCGGGTGGGGTAATTCTCTATCCGACAGACACTGTGTGGGGATTGGGCTGCGATGCGACAAACGAAGAAGCAGTGAAACGGATTTTTGAAATTAAAAAACGAACAGATGTCAAAGCTATGCTGGTGCTGGTGGATAATGCCACTCGTATTCAGGGATATGTAGACGAAGTGCCAGATATGGCGTGGGAGTTGATTGACGTGAGTGAAAAACCGCTGACTATTATTTACCCCGAAGCCAAAAATCTGGCTAAAAACCTGCTTGCGGAAGATAAATCCATTGGCATTCGGGTGACAAAAGAAACCTTTTCGAAAACACTGTGTGAACGATTTAGAAAGCCACTTGTTTCAACATCAGCCAACGTGAGCGGCGAACCAACGCCGGCTAATTTTAGCAAGATTTCGGATGAAATTAAATCAGCAGTGGATTATGTAGTGAATTTTCGCCAAAACGAAACAAGTGCTCCCAAACCATCATCGATTATTAAGTTGGGAAAAGGTAATGTGATTCAAATTATCAGAGAATAGCCATTAAATGGATAAAAACAGACTCTATCAAAAATATATTTCTTGCGATATTTTGGCTGCACTCATGGTGTGGATTTCGTTTGTCATCTTCCGGAAAACAATAAACGATATTCAAATTCTGGATAGTATTCATATATTAATCCCAAATTACGATTACCTCACGAGTCTGCTACTTTTTCCTTTCTATTGTATTTTTGTTCATTATCTGACAGGAGTTTATCTTAACACACACAAGAAAAACAGAATTAACCTGATTCTAAGCACACTGGCATCATCTGCCATTATTTCTGTATCTGTTTTTCTGGTACTAAAACTGGGCGATGTGGTGGTTTCGTACGAGTACTTTTACTTCTCTTTGTTGGTCTTGTTCGGGTTGTTGTTCACTTTTACGTTCACTTTCCGGAATATTATCTTTTCCAAAATTCAAAACAACTACAAAACCAAGAAATGGACTATTAATACACTGGTTATCGGAAATGGGAGTAATGCACTAAAGATTGCCGGTGACATTGAAAAACATGCTCCGCAAAACACGATTGTTGGTTTTGTTTCTACCGACAAGAAAATTGAAGTTCCTGCTGATAAGGTGGTTGGGAGTATGACGCAAATAGCCACTATTATTGAAAAATACAGCATAGAAGAAACCATTGTGGCGCTTGACAATGAAGAAGATGAAACTAAATTGTTCAATATCATCAACTTGCTTTACAAGTTTAATATTGAGATTCAGTTCACACCTCGTTTGTACGAAATTCTGATAGGTAGTGCCAAAATCACCAAACTGGGAATCAGCCCGCTTGTTAGCATTACCAAATCGTCGATGCCCGACTGGCAGGCAAGCTTTAAACGATTTTTGGACATTGTTATTTCGCTTATTTCACTTACGATGGTTTCACCGTTTATCCTTTATTTCAGCATCCGAATTAAGGCCGATTCAAAAGGACCTGTTTTCTATCGTCAGGAACGGATTGGTCAGTTTGGGCGACCCTTCAAAATACTTAAATTCCGAACCATGTTTGCCGGAGCTGAGAATGGCACACCGAAACTAAGCAGTTCCAACGACGAACGTATTACTCCGGTTGGGCGTATGCTCCGTAAATACCGCATTGATGAAATTCCACAGTTTTGGAATATCCTGCGGGGCGATATGAGCCTGGTAGGACCACGCCCGGAACGCCGCTACTATATCAATAAAATCATGGACGAAGCTCCTTATTACTGCCTTCTCTACAAAATCCGACCGGGGTTGACTTCGTGGGGACCGATTAAAATTGGTTATTCCGACACCGTCGAAAAGATGATTGAACGACTGAATTACGATATTATTTATATGGAAAATATGTCGTTGGCTACTGATATGAAAATTCTGATGTACACTTTCGAAATTATCTTTAAAGGAAAAGGAGTGTAAAACTGTAAAACTTGTATTTTACTATCTCTTTCTTTTTACTTATACAAAACAAAGTTCTCAAACTATCTGTTTAACTCAGGGATCAGTATACGGGATTGCTCCTCAATTATTTCTCCATATTCTTGCAAAATACGCAAGTACACACTATCTTTGTATAGCTCAAAACCACTTAATCTTTTCTGATCAATACTGCTATAAATTACAGATTTGTTGCATAATCACGTTAATTAATTGATTGGAAAACAATTTTGAAGAACTTTTGGAAAATGTGGTTTTGATTTTTTTGAGCTGCTTACAAATCGTCGATTTTTATGTAAGTTTGCATTCTTGTAAATTAGAACGAAAATGAACTGCGAACAACTGAATAAATTCTGCAAAGATACCTTGATGGAACACTTGGATATTGTATATACCGAAGTCTCCGATGGCCGGATTGTGGCCAAAATGCCGGTCGACAGCCGGACTTTTCAGCCTATGAAACGACTGCATGGCGGCGCCACCATGGCTTTAGCCGAATCAGTTGGGAGTGCCGGATCGATGACACTGATTGATCCAAAACAATTTGCCGTACTCGGGGTTGAAATCAGCGGAAGTCATGTGGCTACAACCAAAGAGAATGAAGTTTTTGGTATTGGCACATTGATTCATCGTGGAGCTACGCAGCATGTTTGGGAAATTCGTGTAGAAGATAAATCAGGTAAATTAATTTCACTTTGCCGCCTTACAAACCGTATTGTTTTGTTAAAGAAATGATTCCGGAAACCAATTCATATCAGCAACTTAGCAAACTTCAAAAGGTTTTACTTAAACAGAACATTCCTTTTACTTCGTATCGATTACCTCTCGAAACGGAAATCATTACCCTGGTTCAGCATCATTCATTACCCGAAAAGTTAGATTCCATACGGGAAATTGATAAAAGTATTGGTTTTGTTGTGTCCCCTTTTAACGAAACTGTTGAACATGGAAGTTTTCTTCTTAAACCCGATTGCGTTTTTTTCTCCGACGAGATTGATGATATTTATATACAAAAACTGATTGATAACAATAACTTTGTTGAATTAAAAAAAAGTATAAATTTTATGCAATCTACTTCCAATGATGAATTTATCAGCAACGTAAACAAAGCGGTGAAAGCTATGAATGCCGGTGAGTTTGACAAAGTGGTACTCTCAAAAGTACGATTGGAGGAATTAGCTGATGGTTTTCAACCAGAAGTGTTTTTTCTGAAATTATGTGAGAAATATCCGCACGCCATGGTTTATCTACTTCAATTACCTGAACTTGGGTGTTGGATAGGTGCTACTCCGGAACCTTTGTTAGTGGTGGAAGACGAAACAGTGAAAACGGTTTCGCTTGCCGGAACACAAATTGCCACCGGAACTACTGTGGATTCATATCTGTGGGCTGAAAAAGAAATGGAAGAGCAAGGAATTGTGACCGATTTTGTCGAAAATACCCTGCAATCGTTGTACATTAAGAATTACAGCAAAACCGGACCAATGAACTATCAGGCGGCTAATTTGATACATCTAAAAACAGCTTTTGAGTTTCCACAATCTGAATTGAGAAACAGCTTTAGTGACCTGCTGAAAGCTTTACATCCAACTCCTTCGGTGGGTGGATTGCCGAAAACGGAAGCACGCAATTTCATTCTGGCAAACGAAAAACACGATAGGAGCTATTATACAGGCTTTCTTGGTCCTATTAATATCAACAAAAAAATAGATATCTTTGTAAACCTTCGCTGCCTGCAATTGTTTGACAAACAGTTTGTATTGTACAGCGGAGCAGGAATTACCGCTTCGTCCGTTGCCGAAAATGAATGGACAGAAACGGATAATAAGATGCTAACAATGATGAATGTGATGAAAAACTCACAATAAATCATACTATTCATATGATTATTAAA
>SESG01003244.1_pt1 | contig 16424 bp, 15 predicted proteins | sample 3171421 | NCBI WGS metagenome assembly SESG01 (sample SAMN10866946, study PRJNA518727) | freshwater metagenome | biome: subpolar coniferous forest; feature: holomictic lake; material: water; isolation source: holomictic Lake 227, 6 m and 8 m depth | place: Canada: near Kenora, Ontario | collected... | reverse complement strand
TTCCTCGATGGCCCGCTTGATGGAAGCGACGGTGGCGTCGATGTTGACCACCACCCCCTTGCGGAGCCCCTTCGAGGGGTGCGTCCCGATGCCGATGATGTCGATGCCCTCGTCGGTCACCTCTCCGACGATGGCGCATATCTTGGTGGTCCCGATATCGAGACCGACCAGGATGTCCCCTGTTTTCGCCATGTCCTACCTCCTAGCGAGTGGCGCATCGCGCCCACGCCGCCGACCCGGGCCCTCTCGGACCCCATCCACCCTCGCCGGAGCGGGCGTCCCGCCCGCACCGTCCTGCACGCCGCCCACCGAACTCCCCGACAGCCGCACGCCCACCCGATCCGGGTGGCTCCGGTCGTCGAGGTGAATGACCTCGGCCGTGCGCCCCTCGGCGCGGAGCGCCTCGAGAACGCGGTGAAGCCGGCCGAGCTTCTGCGGCAGGTCGCCCTGACCGAGGCGAACCTGCGTCCCCTCGTCGCCGACGTAGAGGGTGACCCCCCAGTCGTCGTCGAGGTGGATCTCCTGGATCGCGGCGAGGGGAACGAGCCCCTCCCGCGCGTACTCGTCGAGGATCGCGAGCGCGCCGCGGATCCCCGTCTCGACCGAGGTTCGACGCTGCGTGAAGTCGTCGCGCCCGAACCCGGTCACGAGGGGAAGATCGAGCCCGTCGCCCGCGCCGGCGCGCTTGAACACCTGCGCGTTCCGGTCGACGAGGTAGGTGCCTCCCAGGTCGACGAGCGCCCGGGGTTCCCGCTCCGTCACCGTGATCTCGATGGCCGGGGGCACGGTGCGGCGGGCCTGGGCGCGGGCCACCCACGGGTGGCGCGCCACGGCGCGCTCCACCGCCTCCACGTCCACGGCGAGGAAGTCGTCCCCCGGCCGCACCGTGGAGAGCGCCTGGATCTCGCCCTCGGTGGCACGCACGGCGCCCGTCACGCGGACGGCGCCGACCCGGATCGATTCACCCTTAGTGAAATGGCGCCAGGAGGCGACCACGCCGACTCCGACGGCCGTGGCCCCGACGCCCCAGAGGACGGCCAGCATGAGTCCGTGACGAAGGGCTCCCGCAGCGGCCTTGGGCCCCGCGTCCGCGCGCCGCTTGTTCCGAGTCCTCCCCAACCCGACGCCTCCCGTACCCCAGACCCGACCCCGGACCCGCCCGCGCTTCCGAGCGGTATCGCCCGACTTCGCAGAATGCCCTAACTGGCGAATCTGTCAAGGGAAACCCGGGAATCCCGGGTCAACCCTTCAGGGTCGCTCCGTCGAGAAGACGCTCACAGAGATCGGGAAAGGGAATGCCCCGTCCGGCGGCGATCTTCGGGACGAGGGAGGTCCCGGTCATGCCGGGGAGGGTGTTCACCTCGAGGATGTACGGGGTGGCGTCGGCGGCGACGATGAAGTCGACCCTTGCCACGCCCGAACAGCCGAGCGCCCGGTAGGCCGTCTCGGCGTCCCGGCAGACCCGAGCGGTCGCCTCCGACGAGAGGCGGGCGGGGACGAAGTACTGGGTCGAGCCGGGGGTGTACTTGGCCACGTAGTCGTAGAAGTCCCGCGACGGAACCATCTCGACGGTGCCCAGGGCGACCCCGTCCAGGACGGCGACGTTCACCTCCTGCCCCCGGAGGTACTCCTCGACGAGGACGTCCCCCTTGAACCGGGCGGCGTCGGCGAGGGCGGCCGGAAGGGCGGCCGCCTCCTTCACCAGGTGGACCCCCACCGAGGACCCCTCGCAGGCGGGCTTCACCACGGCCGGGAGGCCGGCGGGCAGGTCGGCAACCCCGACCGCGCCGATGGCCGAGGGAGCGAAGACCCGGTAGGCGGCGAGGGGCAGGCCGGCCGCGCGGAAGAGGAGCTTGGAGACCACCTTGTCCATCGCCGCCGCCGAGGCGAGCACGCCCGAGCCGGTGTAGGGGATGCCCATCGACTCGAGCAGCCCCTGGGTGCAGCCGTCCTCGCCCCACCGGCCGTGGAGCGCCACGAAGACCACCGCGGCTCCCATGGCCCGCAGCCTCTGGTCCAGGTCGAGCCCCGCGTCCACCAGGGTCACGTCGAGCCCGCGCGAGCGCAGGGCCTCGGCGCAGGCCTCGCCGGTCTTGAGCGACACCTCCCGCTCGGCCGACCGTCCGCCGTACAGCACCGCCACCGCATGCCCGCTCCAGCGACCCATGGCCTCCTCCACCTCAGGGATGCTCGTCCGCCGCGAACGCGCCGGCGAGCCGCACCTCGAGTTCCAGTTCCACTCCGATCCGTTCCCGGACCCGCTCCCGGGCCAGCCGGATCAATGCCAGGCAGTCGCGCGCCGTGGCGCCGCCCAGGTTCACGACGAAGTTGGCGTGCAGATCCGACCACATGGCGTTGCCGATGCGGTGCCCCTTCAGGCCGACGGCCTCCACGAGCCGCCCGGCGTGGTCGCCCGGCGGGTTGCGGAAGGTGGAGCCCCAGGTGGGCCAGGTGAGCGGCTGGGTCCGCCGGCGATGCTCCCGGTCGGCCTCCATGGCGGCGCGGCTCCGCTCGACGTCGCCGGGGCGGAGACGGAAGCCGACCCGGGTGACCACCGCACCGGGGGGCAGCCGGCAGGTCCGGTAGGCGAAGCCGAGCTCCGGGGCCGGGATCCAGCGCAGCCCTTCCGACGTCGCCACCTCGACCCGCTCCACCACGTCCTTCATCTCGCCGATGCGCGTCCCGGCGTTCATGGCCACCGCGCCCCCCAGCGTGCCGGGGATGCCGGCCGCGAACTCGCATCCCACGAGACCCGAGGCGAGCGCGCGCTGGGCGAGGCGGGAGACCGGGGCGCCGGCGGCGAGCACGAGCCGGTCCCCGTCCGCCTCCTCGTCCCCCTCGGCCGGCAGGCGGGCCACGACGCCGCGGATCCCCGCGTCGGCCACGAGCAGGTTGGCGCCCCCGCCCAGGAAGAGGACCGGCACCCCCCGGCAGGCGCAGGCGGCGAGCATCCCCGGGAGGGTGGAACGGTCCTCCGGGCGGACGAGGAGGTCGGCGGGGCCGCCGACCCGGATGGAGGTCCGCGGCGCCATCGGGGCGTCCGGGATGCACTCCCCGCGGATGGCCGCGGCGACCTCCCGGACCCAGGAAGCGGGGGGCGGTCGTGGTTCGACGGTCACGGCCTCCCCAGGATCTCGAGCAGCTCCGGTCCGACCGCGGTGATGTCGCCTGCACCCAGGGTGAGAATCACGTCGCCGGGGCGCGCCCGCGCGGCGGCTGCGGCGGCCAGCCCGGCGCGAGGAACGTGGGTCGCATCCTTGTGGCCGCAGGCGCGGATGCCCTCGGCGAGCGACGCGCCGTTCACGCCGGGGATGGGCTCCTCCGAGGCGGCGTACACGTCGGTGACGAGGAGCACGTCGGCGTCGTTGAAGGAGGTCTGGAAGTCGCCGAGGAGGTCGCGGGTCCGGGTGTAGCGGTGGGGCTGGAAGACGCAGAGCACCCGCCGGCCGTAGGCCTCGCGCGCGCCGCGCAGGGTGGCGCGCACCTCGGCGGGGTGGTGGCCGTAGTCGTCCACCACGGTGATGCCGCCCCGCTCTCCACGGACGGTGAAGCGGCGCTGCACGCCCTGGAACGAGGCCAGCGCCGACCGGGTCACCTCGACCGGGATGCCCATCTCGTCGGCCAGCGCCACCACCGCGAGCGCGTTCTGGGCGTTGTGGCGCCCCACCATGTTCACCTCGAACCGTCCCAGCGGCTCGCCGCGACGGGTGGCCTCGAAGGCCACCCGCTGACCCAGCACCTCCACCTGCGTGGCCCGGTAGTCGGCCTGGGCCGCCTCCCCGTAAGTCACGAAGCGCTTGTCGATGTGGGGCAGGATCGACTGGACCCCCGGGTGGTCGATGCAGAGGACGGCCCGGCCGTAGAAGGGGATCCGGTTCACGAATTCCACGAATCCGCGCTTCAGGGCCTCCTCGGTCTTCCAGTGGTCGAGGTGCTCGGGATCGACGTTCGTCACCACCACCAGGGTGGGCGTGTAGTGGAGGAACGATCCATCCGACTCGTCGGCCTCGACGACGATCCAGTCCCCCTTGCCGAGCTTCGCGTTCGACCCGAAGGCGTTCATCTTCCCGCCCACCACCGCGGTGGGGTCGAGCCCCGCGTGGGCCATCAGGTGTGCCGCCATCGAGGTGGTCGTCGTCTTCCCGTGGGAGCCGGCGATGGCGATGCCCTGCTTGAGCCGCATGAGCTCCGCGAGCATCTCCGCGCGGGGGATGACCGGGATCTGCCGCCTCCGGGCCTCCACCACCTCCGGGTTGTCGCGGCGGACCGCCGACGAGATGACCACCACGTCGGCGTCGCCGACGTTCCGGGCGTCGTGGCCGAGCGCGATGGTGCCGCCCAGGCTGGCGAGCCGGCGGGTCGACTCGGAGCCCTTCAGATCGGATCCGGAGACCGGGTACCCCAGGTTGAGCAGCAGCTCGGCGATGCCGCTCATGCCGATTCCGCCGATGCCGACGAAGTGGATGCGGGGGCTGCGGGAGCGGAAGAGGGTCATGTCGGGCCGGCCGGGTCGGGGCGAACGGGTCGGAAGCCGGCGCCCCGGGGGCGCCCCTTGGGAGTCCCCCACCGCCGCACCGTGAGCTGGGTCAGGACGTCGACGATCTCGCTGGCCGCCTGCGGGCGTCCCAGCGTGCCAGCCGCCCGGGCCATGGCGTCGAGGACCGCCGGGTCGAGGAGCACGCGCCGGATCTCCGAGGCGAGGAGCTCCCCGGTGAGATCCCGTTCCTCGATCATGACGGCCGCGCCGGCGCCCACCAGGCTCTGGGCGTTCACCACCTGGTGGTTGTCGGCGGCGGCCGGGAAGGGGACCAGGATCGAGGGCTTCTTCGCGACGGTCAGCTCGGCCAGCGTGGTGGCGCCGGCGCGGCAGACCACGAGGTCGCTGCTCGAGTAGGCGCCGCTCATGTCCACGATGAACTCGCGCACCTCGGGGACGAACCCCACCGCGGCGTAACCCTTCTCGACCAGCCCCCGATCGCGGGCACCGGTCTGGTGGACGAAGCGGAGCCGTCCCCTCAGGTCGGACAGGAAGGGCAGCGCCTCGATGAGCCGCATGTTGAGGCCGTGGGCTCCCTGCGAGCCGCCGAAGACGAGGACCTGGAGCATCTCGTCGAGCTTGGTGACGGGACGCATGTAGTTCTCGAGCAGGGACCGCCGGATGGGGTTCCCGAGCTGCTGCACCTTCCGGGGCGGGAACTGGCGCACCGCCTCCGGGAAGGCCGTGAAGGCCACCTGGACGATGCGGCCGAGGATCCGGTTCGTGAGGCCGGCCACGGCGTTCTGCTCCTGCACCGCCGTGGGGATGCCCATCAGCCGGGCCGCCAGGACCACCGGCCCCGACGCGTATCCCCCCACGCCCACCACGACGTCCGGCTTCCATTTCCGCAGCACCCGCCAGGACTGGACGAAGGCGGTGGGCAGCCGCAGGACGCTCGTGAGGACCGACCCGAGCCCCTTTCCCTTCAGGCCGCGCACGTCGATGAGCTCGATGGGGTAGCCGGCCGCCGGAACCACCGAGGCCTCCAGGCCGCGCGACGTTCCCACGAAGACCACGTCGTTCTTGGGGTGGCGCGTCACCACCTCCTCCGCGAGCGCGATGCCCGGGAAGACGTGCCCCCCGGTGCCGCCGCCGGCGACGAGCACCCTCACGAGGCGCTCCCGGCCGCGGTCACGAGCCGCGTCGTCCGCTGGGCGCGCAGGAATCCGCCCCGGCCGCCGCTCACGGAGAGGAGGATGCCGGCCGCGGCGAGCATGGTCATGAGGGAGCTCCCGCCGTACGAGACGAAGGGGAGGGTGAGCCCCTTCGTGGGGAGCAGCCCGAGCACCACCGCCAGGTTCACGAGCGCCTGCGCGCCGATGAGCGTGGTGAGCCCCAGCGCCACGTAGCAGCCGAAGGCGTCGGGGGCGAGCGTGGTGGCGCGGAAGCCGCGCCAGACGAGCAGCGCGAAGAGCAGCACGAGGAGGGACATGCCGACGAGCCCCACCTCCTCGGCGATCACGGCGGCGATGAAGTCGGTGTGGGCCGCCGGGAGGTAGAAGAGCTTGCCCTTCCCCTCGCCGAGCCCCTGGCCGAACCAGCCGCCGTTGCCGATGCCGAGCAGCGACTCGACGATCTGGAAGCCGATGCCGTCCCGGTGCTGCCAGGGGTCGAGGAAGGCGGTGATGCGCTGCATGCGGTAGGGGGTCCCGGCCACGAGCTTCCAGCCGATGGGGATGGCGACCAGCACCGCACCGAGCAGGTAACCGATCTTCACCCCCCCGGCGAAGAGCATGACGAAGAGGACCAGGAAGAGGATGACCGCGGTGCCGAGGTCCTTCTCGGCGAGCACCAGCCCCACGAGCAGGCCGGTCACCGCCACGTGGGGAAGGAAGCCGATGGAGAACATGCGCATCCGCTCCGCCTTCCGGGCCAGCGACCGGGCCAGGTAGAGCACGAGCACGACCTTGGCCGCCTCGGCGGGCTGGAAACGCACGATGCCGAGGTCGATCCAGCGACGGGCGCCTCCGGCCACCTTCCCGATCCCCGGCACGAGGACGAGCACGAGCGCCACCCCCACGAGGAGGAGCAGCGGCACGGCGAGCGGCTCGAGCTTCCGGTAGCCGAGCTTGAGGAAGAAGAGGAGCAGTGCGAATCCCATCCCCGCGGCCACGAGCTGCCGCTTCAGGTAGTAGAACTGGTCGTGAACCCTGGCCTGCGCGGTCACGGCGCTGGCCGAGTAGACCATGACGAGCCCCAGCCCGGTGAGGAGCAGCACCGCGGCGAGCAGCCACGGATCGAAGGGGGCCGGGGCGGCGCCGCGGCGCGAGGTGGGGGCCTCGTCGCTCATGGAACGGGGGCCGCGGAGGCCAGCCGACGGAAGGTCTCGCCCCGGTCCTCGTAGCTCCGGAACTGATCGTAGCTCGCGCAGGCCGGGGAGAGGAGCACCACGTCCCCCGGGGCGGCCAGCCGGGCGGCGCGGGCGACCGCCGTCGGAAGGTCGCCGCAGGACTCGGTGGGGGCGAGGCCGCCGAGCTCCCGCTCGATGGCCGGTGCGTCCTCACCGAGGGTGAGCAGCGCCTTCACGCGTCCGGGGAAGAGGGGGGCGAGCGGCGCGTAGGGGCTCTGCTTGCCGCGACCTCCGAGGAGGAGGATGACCGACGGGGTCCCGGCGGGGAAGGCGGCGAGCCCCACCGCGGTGCTGTCCACGTTGGTGGCCTTGGAGTCGTTCACCCACTCGACGCCGCCGCGCTCGGCGACCAGTTCCAGCCGGTGGGGAAGTCCCGGGAACCCGTCCAGACCGCGCTGCACCGCCGGCCCCGGCACGCCCATGATCCGGGCGCAGGTGAGGGCGGCCATGGCGTTCTCCCGGTTGTGGCGCCCGCGCAGCGCCCGGCTGCGGATCCGGTAGCGCTCCGGCTCCCCCGTGGGGCCGGTGAAGCGGACCACCTCGCCGTCGTCGCGGGCGGACATGGGGGCGCGGGGGCCGAATCCGAAGGTGACCACTTCGCCGCGGCTGGAGCGGGCCGCCGCCATCGCCCCGGGGTCCCGCTCGTTGGCCACGGCGACGTCGCCGGGCTGCTGGTTCTCGAAGAGGCGCGCCTTGGCGGCCGCGTAGGAGTCCATGCCGGGGTAGCGATCGAGGTGGTCGGGCGTGACGTTCAGGATGGCGGCCACCCGGGGGCGAAACCGCTCGATCCCCTCGAGCTGGAACGAGGAGAGCTCGACCACGGCCACGTCCACCTGCTTGCCCTCGAGCGCCAGCTCCGACAGCGGCGTGCCCAGGTTGCCTCCCACGAAGGCGGCCCGGTCCTCCTGGAAGAGGCGGCCCGTCAGCGCGGTGGTGGTGCTCTTGCCGTTCGTGCCGGTGATGGCGACGACGGGGAGGTTGCCGAGGAGCCTCCAGGCGAACTCGACCTCCCCCAAGATCGGGACGCCGGCCCGCTTCGCGGCGGCGAGCGGCGGGAGGGAGAACGGTACGCCCGGGGAGATCACCACCAGGTCGGCGGAGGTGAAGTGGGCCTCGTCGTGCCCGCCCAGGGCAAGCGAGAACCCGAGCCCCTCCAGCGGAGCGAGCGCCCCGGCCAGCTCCCCGGCGCCGCGCCGGTCGGTCACGGTCACGTGCGCTCCCTTGCGCGCGGCCAGGCGAGCCGCCGCCGATCCGCTGCGGGCCAGTCCGACCACGAGCACGTTCTTTCCGGCGAGATGGAGCGGCACGTTCCTCCCCTAGCGAAGCTTGAGCGACATGAGGGCCACGAGGGCCAGCATGATGGACGCGATCCAGAATCGTACGATGATCTTGGGCTCGGAGAGCCCCTGGAGCTCGAAGTGGTGGTGGATGGGGGCCATGCGGAATACCCGCTTCCCGGTGGTGCGGAAGGAGGCCACCTGCACGATGACGCTCACCGCCTCCACGAGGAAGACCCCGTGCAGGATGGCCGAGACCACCTCGTTCTTGGTGAGGATGGCGAGCATCCCCAGCGCCCCGCCCAGGGCCAGCGACCCGACGTCCCCCATGAACATGGAGGCCGGGTAGGTGTTGAACCAGAGGAAGGCGATCCCCGCGCCGGCCATGGCGGAGCAGAAGACCCCCAGTTCCTCGGCACCGGGCACGGGCGGGATCCCCAGGTAGGGGGCCAGGCTGAAGCCGGCGATGGTCGTGCCGGCGACGTAGGCGAGCACGAGGAATGTGACCGCCGACACGATGGAAGGGCCGATGGCGAGGCCGTCCAGGCCGTCGGTGAGGTTGACCGCGTTGGAGGTCCCCACCACGACGAGGAGCATGAAGGGCACGTAGGCCCAGCCCATGTTCCAGTCGAAGCGGCGGGTGGGGACGAACGGCAGGGTCACGTGGGTGTCGAGGAAGGTCCCGACGGTGAGGAAGGGGAAGCGGGGCTCGAGCTGGAAGCTCCAGTCGGTGAGGAAGACGACGTAGACGGCGAGGATGATCACCACCTGCCAGAGGAGCTTCTTCCGGCCGGGGAGCCCCTTCGAGTTGCGCTTCGAGATCTTCAGGAAGTCGTCGGCGAAGCCCACCGCCCCGAAGCCCACGGTGACGAGCAGCACCGACCAGACGAGGCGGCTGCGCAGGTCGGCGAAGAGGAGGGTGGCCGCCACGAGCGCGAGCAGGATGAGGGCGCCACCCATGGAGGGCGTGCCGGTCTTCTTCTTGTGCCCCTCGGGCGTGTCCTCGCGCACGTTGGAGTGGCCGTACTGCAGCCGGCGCATGCGCTCGATGAACCAGGGGCCGAGGAGCAGGCCGAGGACGAGCGCGGTGAGCCCCGCCGCGACGATGCGGAAGGAGGGGTAGCGCAGCACGTTGAAGACCGTGTAGCGCTGCGCCATCGGGTAGAGGAGGAGGTAGAGCATCTAGCGCAGGGCCTCGACGAGTCTCTCGAGCTTCATCCCCCGACTCCCCTTCACGAGGAGCGTGTCGCCGGGGCGGAGCCGCTCGCGCAGGAACGCGGCGAGGGCCTGGGGGTCCTCGGTGTGGAAGGCCTCCGCCTCCGCCATCCCGGCCGCGACGGCGGCCTCGCGGGTGTGGCGGGCGCGCGGGCCGAAGGTGGCCAGGGAGGCGAGCCCGGCGGCGGCCGCGTCCCGGCCCAGCTCCCGGTGCAGCTCCTCCTCCGTGGGGCCGAGCTCCAGCATGTCGCCGAGCGCGGCCAGGGCCCGCCCGGCGCCGGCGAGCTGCCGCACCGTGCGGAGCGCGGCCCGCATGGAGGCCGGATTCGCGTTGTAGCAGTCGTCCACGAGCAGCACCCCGGAGGGGAGCCGCTCGACGCGAAGGCGCCGCCCCACCGTGCGGACACCGGCGAGGCCTCGCACGATCTCCCGGTCGGTGCAGCCGAGCGCCAGCGCCGCGGCCGCGGCTGCGGCGGCGTTCCCGGCATTGTGCTCGCCGACGAGCGGGAGGCCCACTTCCACCTCCTTCGTGCCGATGCCCAGACGGAATCGCATTCCCAGGGCATCCTGCCCGAGGAGGCCCAGAACCACCACGTCGGCCTTCGGGTCCCCTCCGCCGGAGAAGGTGAGCAGGCGCCGTCCCGACTTGCGGGCCCGGTGGAGCATCCGGGGGTCGTCGGCGTTGGCGACGGCGATGCCGTCGGCCGGGAGACCCCGGTAGAGCTCCCCCTTGGCGTCGGCCACCGCATCCAGCGAGCCGAGCGTCGCGAGGTGGGCCGGCAGGGCGTTCGTCACCACCCCCACCCACGGCTCGGCGATGGCGGCGAGGCGCGCGATCTCGCCGCGGGCGCTCATGCCCATCTCGATCACGGCCGCCTGGTGCTCCGGCCGCAGCCCGAGGAGCGTGAGCGGAACCCCCACCTCGTTGTTCAGGTTCCCCTCGGTCTTCCAGACCGGCCCGCGGGTGGCCAGGATCGCGGCGATCATCTCCCGCGTGGTGGTCTTGCCGTTCGAGCCGGTGACCCCCACCACCGGGATGGCGTGGCGGAGCCGGTGCCAGCGCGCGATGCCCCCCAGGGCGCGGAGCGTGTCGTCCACCGCGAGCAGCGGGAGCCCGGGCGGGTCGGAGGCGGTGCGGTCGCGGGCCACGACCGCGCAGGCGGCCCCGGCCCGCGCGGCATCGGTCAGGAAGTCGTGGGCGTCGAAGCGCTCCCCCCGCAGCGCCACGAAGGCGCTCCCGGCCGGGATGGAGCGGGTGTCGGTGGAGATGCCCGTGGCCGATGCGGGCGCGCCGCCGGACCAGGTCCCGCCGGTCGCCTGCGCCAATTCACTGCCAGTGAAATATGGCCAGGGGGTCATGCCGCGCCGAGGCCCCTGCGGGCCTCCTCCCGGTCGTCGAAGGGGAGCCTCTCCGTGCCCACGATCTGGTAGCCCTCGTGCCCCTTGCCGGCCACGAGCACCGCGTCGCCGGGGCGGGCCGCGGCGAGCGCCAGCGCGATGGCGACCCGCCGGTCCTCCTCGACCACGAATCCGGACCGGCCGGCGACCGCCTCCTCGCGGGAGAGGCGTGCGACCCCCGCCTCCTCGACGCCCGGGACGATGGCCGCGAGGATGGCGCGCGGATCCTCGGTGCGCGGGTTGTCGCTCGTCACGACGACGAGATCGGCCGCCAGGCCAGCGGCCCTCCCCATGAGCGGACGCTTCCCCCGGTCGCGGTCGCCGCCGCATCCGAAGACGACCAGGAGCCGTCGCGGCGAGAGCCCGCGCAGTGCGGCGCAGGCGGCCGCCAGCGAGTCGGGGGTGTGGGCGTAGTCCACGAAGGCGGAGACGCCGTGGCCGTCGATCCGCTCCAGCCGCCCCGGGGCGCCACGCGACGAGGAGAGGCCGGCCGACACCGCCGAGGCGGGGATCCCGAGCGCGAGCGCCAGGCCGGCGGCGACCTCCAGATTTTCCCGGTTGTGCGCTCCCACGAGGGGCGAGGTCACCGGGACCTCCCCGCGGGGCGTGACCAGGACGGCCCGGATCCCTTCGATCCCGGCGACCACGACCCGGGCGGAGATCTCGGCGCCGGGGATGCCCGTGCACCAGACGGTCCGGCCGGCGGCGCGGAGCTCCTCGGCGAGCCGGGCCCCGTGCCCGTCGGCCGCGTTCACCACCGCCACGCCGTCCGGGGCCAGACCCTCCGTGAACAGGCGTCGCTTGGCCTGGAAGTAGCTCTCCACGTCCGGATGGTAGTCGAGGTGGTCGCGCCCGAGGTTCGTGAACCCGGCCGCGCGGAAGCCGAGCCCGGCGGAACGCTCCTGGTCGAGCGCGTGGGAGGAGACCTCCAGGATGGCGATGCGAACCCCGGCGTCCGCCATGACGGCCAGGTGGGCCTGGAGCTCGGCGGCGTCGGGGGTGGTGTGGGAGGCGGGGAGGATGCGCCCCGGCAGCCGCACGTTGACGGTGCCCACCACGCCCGCGGAGAGGCCGGCGGCGGTGGCGCAGGCCTCGAGGAGGTAGGTGACGGTGGTCTTCCCCTTGGTACCGGTCACGCCGCAGAGGAGCAGTCTTTCGCCCGGATGACCGTGGAGGTTGGCGGCGGCGACCGCGAGCGCGCGGCGCGCCGAGGGGACGACGAGCAGGGTCGCCGGGGAGCACTCCACCGGGCGCTCCGCCAGCACCGCCACCGCCCCCGCGCGGGCCGCCGCGGGGGCGAACGAGGCGCCGTCGGCGCGGGTGCCCGGGACGGCGACGAAGAGCGCTCCCGGTTTCACCAGGCGTGAATCGGCGGTCACGAGGGACACCTCGGCGTCGGGCGCACGCCCGAGCGACGCGCCGGTGCCGGCGATGACCTTGGACAGACGCATCCTTCCGCTCTCTCCTTGCCTGCGAAATCCGCGGGGGTCAACCGGGAGGCGCGAGCGTGAGGCGGACCCGCGTCCCGCGCTCCACGCGGTCCCCCGCGCGGGGGACCTGCCCCGTCACCCGGCCCGTTCCCCGGACGTCGCCGGCGAGGTTGGCCGACTCCAGCCGCCGCAGGGCCGCCCGGGCCGCCAGCCCCTGGACCGCCGGGACGGTCACCGGTCCGGCGTCGCCGGGCGTCGGTCTCGGACCGGCATCCTCGCCGGGAAGGACGGCAGCTTCGTCCCGCCCGGGGATGGCCGCGGCCGCGCGTGCCGGGGGAGGCGCCGCCGTCAGGGCCGCCACCGGGGCGCCCTCGGTGGGCACGCCGTAGGCCTTCAGCGCGTGCTCGGCGAGCTCCCGGAAGACCGGGGCGGCCACCTCTCCGCCGTAGACCTCGCCCTTGGGCTCGTCGATGAAGACGCCGATCACGATCCGGGGCGCCTCGGCGGGCGCGAACCCCACGAAGGAGGAGAAACGCTTGTCGAGGGAGTAGCCGCGGGTGTTGGGGTCGGCCTTCTGGGCGGTGCCGGTCTTCCCCGCGGCTCGCCAGCCCGGGAGTCGGGCCCGCCTTCCGGTCCCGTCGGCGTCGGCGACCACGCCCTCGAGCCAGCGGGCCACCTGCGCCGCCGTCTCGGGCGAGACCACGCGCCGGACCGGCGTGGGCACCGCCTCGCTCATCACGTCGCCGGAAACCGGGTCGACCACCCGCCGGACGAGCCACGGCTTCATCAGGACGCCCCGGTTTGCGATCGCGGCCATGGCGAGCGTGATCTGCAGCGGGGTCGCGGTCATGCCCTGGCCGAAGCTCATCGTGGCCAGCGAGATCTCCGCCTTGGGGTAGGGGATCTGCCCGCGCGGTTCGCCGGCGACGCCGACCTGGGTCCGCTCGCCCAGGCCGAAGGCCAGGAACGCCTGCTGCAGCCGCTCCCGTCCCAGCCGCTGCCCCACCTTGGCCGCGCAGATGTTGGAGCTCGCCGCGATCACCCGGGCGGGCGGGACCCAGCCCAGCCCCTTGTGGTCGTGGATGGTGTGCTTGCCCACGTTCCAGCGCCCGTTCTCGCAGAAGATCGGCGTCTCCACGCCGATGGCCCCCTCGTCGAGCGCCCGGGCCAGCACGAAGGTCTTGGCGGTCGAGCCCACCTCGAAGCTGTCGAGGACGGCGCGGTTGCGCAGGTCCTCCTTGCGGGGCGCGTTGGGGTTGAAGAGCGGCGCTGTGGCCATCGCCAGGATCTCGCCGGTGGCCGGGTCCACCGCGATGGCCATGCCGGAGGCGGCGCGCGCGCGCTGGACGGCCTGCGCGAGCGAGCGCTCCGCCGCGTTCTGCAACGCCTGGTCGATGGTCAGCTCGACGCGGGCCCCCTCCAGCACCCGCTCCGGGGCCGGTCCGGCGCCGAGCAGGTGGGCGCCGCGGGCATCGCGCAGCGAGGGCATGCGCATGCCCTCGCCCTGGAGCGAGTCATCGAGCGACTTCTCGATCCCCTCGAGCCCCTCGCCGTCGTCGCCGACGATGCCCAGGATCTGGCCGGCCAGCTCGCGTCGCGGGTAGTAGCGGCGGGTCTCCTTCACGAACCCCACGCCGGCGAGCTTCATGGCCCGGACCTGCTCGGCCTCGCTGGGCGCCACCCGGCGCTTCGCCCAGGCGAAGCGAACCCCCTTCGCCACCTTCCGCTCGAGCGCCTTCGGGTCGAGCTGGAGGACCTTCGCCAGCCGGGCCAGGTCGCGGGAGCGGGCCCCGGGCGGGAACTCGCGCGGGTCGACGAAGATGGAGTCGGCCTCCGCGTTGCCCGCGAGCACGGCGCCGTTGCGATCGGTGATGGTCCCGCGCCGGGGCTTCTGGTTCAGCTCGCGGAGGTACTGGTCGCGGGCCATGCTCCCGAGCCGGTCCCCCTGGAGCACCTGGAGCTGGACGGCACGTCCGGTGACCACGACGAAACCCACCAGGAACGCCGCGGCGACGAACCCGATCCGGATCGCCATCCAGCGGAGCGAGCGGGGTTCGATCCCGGGGCGCATCGTCGCTCAGGGACGCGCCGGCTCGGGCGCGCGTGTGAGCGGCCCGCCGCGCCCCTTCCGGTGCTCGCTCGGATTCTTCACATCTGGCTCCGCCGGGCCAGGGCGCTGGTCTGCCCCGTCGCCAACCCCACCAACCCACGCCTTCCCGCCCGCCATACCCGCCACCACCGCACCCGGTGCCGGCGGAGCCATACCCAGTCGCTCGCGTGCGAACCGCTCCAGGCGGCCCGGCGAGCGTAACGTTGCAACCTCGAGATTCAGCCGGTCCCGCTCCGAGAGGAGCTGCCGGTGTTCCGATTCCAGACGTCCCAGCTCGTATCCCGCGGCCTGCACGGAGGTGCGCGACCAGACGTGGAAGAGCCCCAGCGCCGCGACGGGCGCCGTGATCGCCAGCGCGAGCAGGACGGCGGCCGGGCCGCCCGTGCGAACGACACCTTTCATCTCACCTTCACCACCGCGCGAAGCTTCGCGCTCCGGGATCGGGGATTGCGGGCCACCTCGGTCTCGGAGGCCGTCACCGCCTTGCGGGTGACCTGTCGGAACTCGGGGTTCGAGCCGCAGGCGCACACCGGGAGTCCGGGCGGGCAGGTGCAGGTGCGGGTGAGGGTCTGGAAGGCGCGCTTCACCATCCGGTCCTCGAGAGAGTGGAAGCTGATGGCCGCGGCGCGCCCGCCCGGCGCGATCACCCGCGGCAGCACCTCGAGCCAGGCGGCCAGCGCGCCCAGCTCGTCGTTGACGGCGATGCGCAGCGCCTGGAAGGTCCGGGTGGCCGGGTGGATGCTGCGCGGCCACGCCTTGCGCGGGATGGCGTGCGAGATCACCTCCGCGAGGGCGGCGGTGTCCAGGTTTCGCGCCCCCTGGCGCTTCACCGCCTCGTGGATCGCCCGGGCCACCGGGCGCGCGAAGGGCTCCTCGCCATACTCGCGGAGGATGCGGGTCAGCTCCGCCACGTCAACGCGCTCGAGCAGGTCGGCGAGCGTCTCCCCCTCGCCGGACATGCGCATGTCGAGCGGTCCCGGGCGGGAGAAGGAGAAGCCGCGCTCCCCCACGTCGAGCTGGGGGGAGGAGACGCCCAGGTCGACGAGGGCGCCGTCCACCCGGTCGATGCCGAGGGAGCGGAGGACGTTCTCGGCGTCGCGGAAGTCGGCGCGCACCGCGCGGAAGGCCTCGCCGAAGCGGGCCAGCCTGGCGCGGGCCGCGGCGACGGCGCGGGGATCGCGGTCGGTGCCGATCACCTGTGCCCCCCGCTCGAGCAGCGCCTCGGAGTGGCCTCCGCCGCCGAGGGTGCCGTCCAGGACGACCGACCCGGCGCGGGGATCGAGCAGCTCGACGACCTCGCTCTGGAGAACGGTCGCATGGGTGAAGCCGGTCACCCGGCCCTCAGGGCGTGGGGCACGTCGGGGTGGAACTCGACGCCGAAGCCGCCGCCGGCGTGGACGAGGTCGCGCAGGTAGCGGCTCGCGCCGGCGAGGCGCAGGCCGGGGACTTCCGCGAGCAGACGGGCCCCGGCGAAGTGGAGGTGCCGGACGCGGGAGAGGTCGATCACCACGAGCCGACCCACGGAGCGGGCGCGCGCGGCGCTGGCGGCGACGCTCGCCAGCTCGGCGAGCGAGAGCTCTCCGTAGCAACGGAGGACGCAGACGCCGGGCTGATCGCGGAGGACGTGCATGGCCTATCCGAAGAAGTCGACGACCTGGTCCGGCGGGATCTCGCGCAGCATCTGCTCCTCGTACGCGGCGCGGTCGAAGAGCTGGATGGTGCGCCCCATGCCGACCCACACCACGTCCTTCACGAGCTGTGCGAAGCCGCGCAGCGGGGGAGGGACGAGGACGCGGCCGTGCACGTCGAGGTCGACCTCGTGGGCCGAGGAGTAGAAGCGGAGGACGTTTCGCTGCGCGCGGGCGTCGAGGGGGCTGGTCGCGAGGACCTTCTTCTCGAGCTCCTTCCATACCGACTGGGGCAGCGCCTGGACCGCAGGCCAGAAGGGGTACTGGGTGAGGACGAGCTTGGTCTCGCCGGCGGCCGCGAGCGCGTCCCGGAACTTCACCGGGAGGCTCGTGCGCCCCTTCGTGTCGATCGTGTGCTGGAAGTTTCCGAAGAACACGGTCTGCCCGATCCTGCCACCAAGATCCGCCTAATGACACTT
>SESG01026916.1_pt1 | contig 16451 bp, 16 predicted proteins | sample 3171421 | NCBI WGS metagenome assembly SESG01 (sample SAMN10866946, study PRJNA518727) | freshwater metagenome | biome: subpolar coniferous forest; feature: holomictic lake; material: water; isolation source: holomictic Lake 227, 6 m and 8 m depth | place: Canada: near Kenora, Ontario | collected... | reverse complement strand
AACTCTCATTTCACCCCGAACGCCCCAAACACCTCGATTACCTGACCGTCTTTGATGAAGCCGAAGAGTGCCTGCAGAACGATCTGCATGGCAGTTGCATTATCCAGACGCACCGCGCCGTGCTGCGCAACGGCGAAAACTCCTGGTGGCCCGTCATGCTGATCGGTCAGCAATCAGGGCCAACCTCTGATTTTACGCTCATGCGTCAACTGATGAGGAATCCCGATGAGATCAAAAAATGGAATCAGGGCATGCCGACTCCGGCAGCTTTTGAAAAGGCAATCAAAGCCATTGAGCTTGCCGAACAGGAAAACCGTATCATCATTACCGTTATTGACACGGCCGGTGCAGATCCTACCGAACAATCAGAAGGGGGCGGCATTGCCTGGAAGATTGGACGCTGCATGCAGTTGCTTGCAGAAGCAACCGTACCAACCATATCGGTCATCATTAACCGGGGATGCAGCGGAGGTGCCATAGCCCTGACCGGATGCGACGTGGTCCTTGCCATGGAGCATTCCACCTACATGGTTATTTCGCCCGAAGCATGCTCTTCCATTCTTTTCCGCACAAGGGAGAAGGCCAACTTTGCCGCGGAGATTTCACAGATAACAGCAAAGGAGGCGCTGAAAAACGGCATTATTGACGACATTATTGTCGAGCATGACGGGCCGGCACACCACTTCCCCGAGTCAGCCCTTCAATCGTTCAAAAGCTCCATGGTGAAATGGATTGACCAACTCAACAGAATACCTGCTGAAGAGCTCTTTTCATGGAGAATGGATCGATGGGAAAAGATCGGCCAATGGGATACCATTACCGAAGAGGAAATAGTCGCCTTCGAAAAACCGGTCTCCTACTTCATTCCCAAGCCCAAAAAAATCCTTTTTGTTGCCCGTCATAAAAACTGTATCGACAATGCCGGTAAAAAGTTACTCGATCCGGTACTCTATTCAAAACTCTTTGCCGATAACTTCACCTGCGAAATATGCGGACACCGGTATGTCCGACTGACGGCCCACGACTATATCGACCTTGTTCTCGACCAGGACTCCTTTGTCGAACACCAGAGCACCCGCTACATTGTTGACCGCGATATTCTTTCTTTCCCCGATTACCGGAAAAAAATCAGTGAAGCACAACAAAAAACCGGCGCGGCAGCCTCATTCATCACTGGTGATGCCACAATCGATGGGACGCCTGTTGTCTTTTGCGCGACCAACTTCAACTTTCTCGGCGGTTCATTTTCCATGTCGACAGCAGAAAAAATCTGGCAGGCAAGCAAAACGGCCATTGAGCGTGGTGTCCCGCTTGTTATCCAGGCTACCGGAGGGGGCGCAAGAATGCACGAAGGGTGCTCTTCGATGGTCGGCCTCCCCAAACTGCATGTCGCCATATCGAGTGTCGAAAAAGCCGGCCTCCCCGTCATTACCATCATTACCGACCCTACGCTCGGCGGTGTCGCCATAGGAGTCGGCTCAAGAGGAATAAAACTCTTTGAGCACAACGCCGGTAATATCGGTTTTTCCGGAAAACGGGTCATTGAGCAATACACCGGCAAGCCAACAACCAAAGACTTCCAGACCACCTGGTGGCTGCAGCAAAAAGGATTTGTTGAACGAACGGCTTTGCCAACAAACATGAAACATGCCATTTCGGAAATTTTCAAAGAATACACCATCGAAAAAAACAAGCAGGATGCATCCTTATGACACACTCCCGGCCTGATTCTCTCTTTTCTGAGTTCCCGGCTGTCAGCCGGGCTGAGTGGAAAACCAGGGCAGTTGCCGAACTCAAGGAAAGACCTTATGAAACCATCGTCTGGCATACGCCAGACGGATTTGATCTTGAACCCTGGTACTCCCATGAAGAACAGGGTGCCAGCCTCGCACTGCCACCATCGAAAGTGGTCAATACCTGGATAAATTGCCACCGTATTATTGTTCATGATCCTCTCATCGCCAACAAGGCTGCACTCACATGCTTTGAACTCGATGCAGCAGCCCTTGAGTTTGTCATAAGTGAGCCTGCACTCTGCTCCGCAGAAAATCTCAGGCAGCTCTTTGCCGGAATCAAAACATCGGCAATTTCCATCCACTTTTCAGGCAATCTCCCACCGATTTCCGAACTCCTTAAAACGCTTGCCTCCATTCCAGACCTTGCACTCACTTCCGGAGGAGTGCTTGAAGAGACGCCAGCAGTTTCCAAAGAGCATGATTTGGAGCTTTTCAGCATTGCAGCCGCACTCCCTGCATTCCGCTTTCTGGCAATCAACACCATTCCCTTGCACGAAAAGGGCTCTACCGCCGCCGAAGAAATTGCACTGGCACTTGCCGGTGTGAGCGACTACATGCACCGCTTTCTTGAGGCTGGAGTTCCTGTGGAGAAGATCATTGCTGCGATGGAGATCATCCTGCCTGTTGGCTCAAGCCACTTTACCGAGCTGGCAAAACCAAGGGCGCTGCGCTATCTCCTCGGCCATCTTTTGCAAGCCTACGGCGCATCCGGTTCAACCCGGCCAACCCTTTTTGCAAGAACATCGGAGAGAAACCACTCCCTGCTCGATCCCTATACCAACATGCTTCGCCTTACGACAGAAGCGGTATCAGCAATTCTTGGCGGTTACGATACGCTGCAAATCGGAGCGTTCGACAGCGGGCTCTCCGTCAAAAGAGAGATTGCCGAACGAATCACCGGCAATATTCACCTTGTTTTAAAGGAAGAGGCCTCCCTCGACCGGGTGGTCGATCCTGCCAGCGGCTCGCACTACCTTGAAGCCATGACCAGAGCACTTGCCGAATCGGCATGGGCTCTCTTCAACAAGATCGAAGCGGCAGGCGGCATGGCCGAGGCCACCTCCAGCGGCCTCATTGAGCAAATGGTTCATGCATCGGCAGAAAAGCGGCAGAAAAGCCTCGACAACCGAAAAAAAACGCTGATTGGTGTCAATCGCTTCTCATGGCCACTCACTGCCGAACAAGAAAAGCACATCGACGAACTGGGACTTGCCCTTGAGCAACTCCCTGAAGGCAATGAAATCGCCGGTTATGAGCTGCTGCGCCTCAAAACCCTCTCCTCAAGCCTGAAATCGGGCCATACCCCTTCGGTCTTTATCTGGATGCAGGGCGATGCTGCCACAAGCTTCCGCCAGGCGGGCTTCGCTGAAGAATTCTTCGCCTGCGGTGGCTTTGCCATTGCCGGTCGGGCAACACTCCCTCTCGAAGAGGATTCATACACGACCATGCTGCAAAACAAACCGGACATTGTTGTCTTCTGCATCGCCGAAAAAGATCCCGTACCAAAGGCGGAAATACTCTGCAAAGGAGTCCGTGAACGTGAAAGCGGCATTATTACCGTCATGGCAGGAAAGCCACCCGAAGAAAAGGAGCGCCTCTTCGCCGCAGGCCTCGACAGTTTTATCTATACCGGCGTCAACGTCCCTGAAATGCTGAAATCCTACCAACGTAAAACCGGAGTGCAATGAGACCGGACTTTTCCGAGATCGATATTTTCTCTTCCGTTCCTGCGGCCAATGCAACTGGCACAGAGAATCAGCAGACTGTCTGGACAACTGCGGAAGGGATTGACATCAAATCCATATACCATGAGTCAGACATTAACCAACCTGACCAACTGAACTTTGCCCCCGGCTTTGCTCCCTACATTGGCGGACCGTACACCACCATGTATACCACAAGACCCTGGACAATCCGGCAATATGCAGGATTTTCAACCGCTGAAGAGTCGAACCGCTTTTACCGCAAGAACCTTGCTGCCGGCCAAAAAGGACTCTCCGTCGCCTTCGACCTTCCAACCCATCGCGGTTACGATTCCGACCATGAACGGGTTGTCGGTGATGTTGGAAAAGCCGGTGTAGCCGTCGACTCGGTCGAAGACATGAAAACGCTCTTCGACCAGATACCGCTTGGCGACATTTCGGTCTCCATGACCATGAATGGAGCTGTACTGCCCATCATGGCCTTTTATATCGTAGCGGCTGAAGAGCAGGGTGTAACGGCTGACAAGCTCAGCGGTACCATTCAGAACGATATTCTCAAGGAGTTCATGGTTCGCAACACCTATATCTACCCGCCAGAACCCTCCATGCGCATTATTGCCGACATCTTCCGCTACACCAGCGAAAACATGCCGAAGTTCAACTCGATCAGCATATCAGGCTACCATATCCAGGAAGCTGGTGCCACGGCCGATCTTGAGCTTGCCTTTACCCTTTCCGACGGGCTCGAATACATTCGTACCGGCCTCAAGGCAGGTCTCGACATCGATGCTTTTGCGCCTCGTCTCTCCTTCTTCTGGGGAATGGGGATGAACTATTTCATGGAAATAGCAAAATTGCGTGCGGCAAGAATGCTCTGGGCCAAAATTGTCGGGCAGTTCAAGCCAAAAAATCCGAAATCCCTGATGCTCCGCTCCCACTGCCAGACCTCTGGCTGGAGCCTGACTGAGCAGGACCCCTTCAACAACATCACCCGCACCTGCCTTGAGGCTCTGGCAGCAACGCTCGGCCACACCCAGTCGCTGCACACCAATGCGCTTGATGAAGCCATCGCACTCCCCTCGCCCTTTTCAGCCCGGATTGCCCGCAATACACAGCTCTATTTGCAGGAAGAGTGTGATATTACCAAAAGCATCGATCCCTGGGCCGGTTCTTCGTACGTCGAATACCTGACCGCAGAGCTGGCAGCAAAAGCGTGGAAAATAATCAGCGACATCGAAGAGGCTGGTGGCATGGTCAAGGCCATTGAACTGGGACTCCCGAAACTCCAGATCGAAGAGGCCGCAACCCGCAAACAGGCCCGTATCGACAGCGGCAAAGAGATCATCGTCGGCGTCAATGGTTACAAAACCAGCAGCAAAACCGACATTGAACTGCTCGAAGTCGACAACACCCTGGTGCTCGATCAACAGCTCCGTCGCCTTGTCTCCATCAAGGCTGAACGCGACAGCGAAGCATGCGCCCTTGCACTCAAAGCCATCGAGGAGAGTGCCGCATCCGGAGAAGGGAACCTGCTTGAACTGGCCGTTGATGCTGCACGAAAAAGAGCTACCCTCGGAGAGATCTCATCAGCCTGCGAAAAAACGTTCGGACGCTACCGCGCCGTCACCAGGCTCAACAGCAGTATCTACAGGTCACAGATGCAAGACAACCCGCTCTTTATTGAGGCGCAGCAACTGGCCGACAGCTTTGCCACACTTGACGGCCGCCGCCCCAGAATCATGGTCTCCAAAGTCGGGCAGGATGGGCACGACCGTGGCGCAAAGGTCATTGCCGCAGGCTTTGCCGATGTTGGTTTTGATGTCGATATCAGTCCCCTCTTTCAGACACCCGAAGAGGTGGTGCAGCAGGCCCTCGATAACGATGTGCACCTGATCGGCATTTCAAGCCTGGCAGCAGGCCACAAGACCCTTGTACCAAAAATCATCGAAGAGTTGAAAGCAAACGGCAGGGAGGATATCCTTGTTATCGCTGGCGGCATCATTCCTGAACGCGATCATGCTTTCCTCTATGAAAAGGGCGTTGCCGCTATCTTCGGACCAGGAACCATTATTGCCGAAGCGGCCATCACGATTTTGAAAAAATTGATCGCACGGGTTTAACCACATTTGCAGGGGCACGGAATGCCGTGCCCTGCAACGATAACAATTTTTAACCCCTGCGCATGAACACGACGCCCCCCTTGACCCGACGCTATAACCCGGATGTGGATACGGTAGTCAACGGCATCATAAACGGCGACCGCCAGATGCTCAGCCGTGCCATCACGCTCATTGAGTCGCAACGATTGGAAGATGAGCAGAAATCGCACGAAATCCTCGACCGCTGTCTTGCCAGGAAAAGTACGGCCATCCGTATTGGCATAACCGGCTCACCGGGAGCGGGCAAAAGCACCTTTATCGAAACACTCGGCGAGGAGATCATCAATCAGGGGCTCCGCCTTGCTGTACTGGCAATTGATCCGAGCAGCAAGCAATCGAGAGGAAGCATCCTTGGCGACAAGGCACGCATGGAGAGACTTGCGGGAAGAAAAGAGGCCTTTATCCGGCCAACAGCCTCATCAGGCTGCCTGGGTGGTACCTCGCCGAAAACCCACGAAGCCATTCTGCTCTGCGAAGCTGCCGGATATGATGTCATTATGGTTGAAACCGTCGGTGTCGGACAATCAGAAGTGGCCGTAGACACCATGGTTGACTTTATTTTGCTCCTCATGCTGCCCGGTTCGGGAGACGAACTGCAAGGGATAAAACGAGGTATCATGGAGATCGCCGATGCCGTAGCCATAACCAAAACCGACGGCGACCAAGCCGGCATTGCGGCAATATCGAGAGCTGAATTCGAAGCAGCCATACGGATGCTTCCCCGAAAACATCCCTTCTGGCAACCGCAGGTCTTCCTCACCTCCGCCGTCATCGGCACGGGAATCAGGGAGGTCTGGCAAAACATTTCAGCATACTTTGCACTGATGCGCAAAAACAACACGCTCGAAGAGGTGCGCCACCAGCAACTCAAAAGCCTGCTCTACACCCTCCTCGAAGAGCAGCTCAAAAGAGCATTCTTCTCCAACGCCGAAGTCGTCGGCACAAAAGAGAGCGTCGAGCAACAAGTGCTTTCAGGCCAACTCAGCCCCTTCAGCGGCGCAAAAGCCCTGATGGAGGCCTTCATTCGTCGCCGATAAACTCCTTCTCCTCACTCTTGACGATGAGTACCGGGCAATTGGCCTTGCGCACAACCGTCTCGGCAACACTGCCCATAATAAAGCGGCTCAGCCCCTTTTTGCCGTGAGAACCCATAATGACAAGATTAACATCAAGCGCCTCGGCTTTATCGAGGATCCCGTCAGAAGGATTGCCAAACTCAATTGAGCACTCAGCCTTGAGGCCTGCCTGAAGGAGTTCATCCAGAATTACCTTGAGATCTTCGGAGGCAGCTTTTTCCAAATCCTCTTCAAGGGGCACATAATTGAGTGTAATGTCAACCGCCATGGGCCTCGGCTCCACAACATTCATCAGATGAATCGAGGCACCCATGCCTGCAGCAAACTCTCTGGCATACTGCACCGCCTTGCGGGAAGCATCAGAAAAATCGACGGGACAAAGAATGGTATGAATCTTGAACATGATCGGAATGGTTTAGTTTGCCTGGGAAGATGCCGGTGGCCGGTTGTCGAAAAAGATTCTGAACAGGTCGATGGGTACAGGAAAAACAGTGGTGGAATTGTTCTCCGCGGCGATATCCTTCAGCGTCTGCAGATAGCGAAGCTGCAATGCGGCAGGAGATGCAGCAATAATGGTAGCCGCATCAGCAAGCCTTTGTGCCGCCTGAAACTCACCCTCGGCATTGATGATTGCCGAACGGCGTTCACGCTCAGCCTCAGCCTGTTTGGCCATTGCCCGGCGCATCCCTTCGGGAAGATCGATCTCCTTCACCTCCACCTTGCTCACCTTCACACCCCACGGCTCGGTGTCCTTGTCGAGAATGTTCTGAATCCGGTCATTGATTTCATCGCGCTCAGCCAGCAGATTATCAAGTTCTCCCTGTCCACACACACTGCGCAGCGTCGTCTGCGCCAACTGGGAAGTTGCAAAATGAAAATCTGCAACATCAACAATCGCCTTGATGGCATCAAGCACACGGAAATAGACCACCGCACTCACCTTCACCGAAACGTTATCGCGGGTAATGATATCCTGCGGAGGAACATCAAGCGTTACCGTCCGAAGGTCAACCTTGACCATTTTATCAATCCCCGGAATCAGGATAATAAGCCCTGGCCCTTTTGCCCCAATAATCCGTCCGAGACGAAAAACCACTCCCCGCTCATACTCCCGGAGAATTTTAACCGATGAAATCAAAAAAGCAGCGATAAGCAGAAGAATAGTCATGACATTAAATTCAAACATAACGTCCCCCCCGTTGTTGAAGTTACCTCAAAACCATCGAAACAAGTACCTGCATAATACAACAAAAATCAATCCAGAACGATTCATACCAAAAACTAAACTGACGCCTGTAAAAAAAAATTCACCCACCACCTTTCGATATGAGGAATTTGCCCTATCAGAACATCGAATGTTCGCCAAGCTCCTGCCCGACAAGCCCTTCCCTGAGCACTCGCTTGTAAAAGTCACGCAAGGTATCGTTGCCGTAGGAGGGAGTCAAATCGGCATCATATCTCCCCGTCTGCGGATCAAGCACCAACATCGATTCCGAGCAATAATACTTGCCGATACGGGCAAACTCAGCCTTGTCCTGCATTTTCGGAAAGATCTTTGCCAGCATACTCAACACAGGAATAATCACATCAAACATCTCTATCGGCATGCTTTTGAACTTCGGCTTGCGACCAAGCAACTCAAAAAGCATTTCGCCCTGTTGCCTGAAAGAAATCGCCTTTCCCGGGCCACCAACAGGCAAAATCCTGTTTTTCTTGGCAGGATCTTCCAGGCAATCGGCAATAAAGCGTGCCAGATCAGCTTCGCTGATCGGCTTGCAGGAGGTCAGTTCGCCGTCGCCAAACATGACAAAGGGCTTCCCTTTTTTCACCGATTCAACCTGACCGGAAATGGATTTAAAAAAGGCCGTCGGGCGAACAATCGACCAGGTCAGCCCCGACTCTTGCAGCTCATGCTCAAATTTCAGTTTTGCCCGCTGAAATTCAAGCAACGGCTTCTGAACACAGATCGCCGAGAGCAGCACAAAATGCGTCGCTCCGGCAGCTTGAGCGGCATCAAGCGCATTGCGTGTAGCCTGATAATCAATATTCCACGAATCCTTCACACCTCCATTACGGGAGGTGAGGCATGAGACCACCACATCAAAATGCTCGCCCCGGATACCGCTCTTCTTCAGCGATTCCATATCACTGACATCGCCAAATCGCACCTCTGAACCCTTCAACTGAATACAAGTCTCTCCAGCCCTCATTTTTGAGCCAACCCCTGAACGATCACGAGCAAAACTCACAACCTCATATCCTCGGGCAACCAGTTCGCGAACAACAAATTTTCCGATATAGCCAGTCGCTCCAACAACAAAAACCCGCTCAGGCCGACTTATGGGAGAGTGTAAAGAAGTATTCACAGTTCAGAAATTGTTACGGTTCAAATGCAGACAACATCGCCAGCTCACTCTCTCCGCTCTTTCGGAAAAGCTGCGGCTCCCGGTGTTGCACACGATACAATGGAAAGTACGGTATTGTTTCCGGTTATCAAATCCTTTAACCAAAAGAACAGCGCTATCTGCCCCAGACAAAGAGATTCAACAATTGAAAATCTTTCACACCAATTCGGCCGTGCAAGGATTATTTAAAAGCTGAATCACTTTTTCTTTGAACAATTATATTATATTTACCGGGATAACTGCATCAAGGGAAATACAACGATATTTCTTTCATGCATACAAAAAAAATCACGACGTATTTTTGCAAGCACAACATCCCTTATCACCTAAACACATACGACTATGGCAAACGAAAACAACGGCGTTTTTACCAACCTGCTTATTGCAGTCGGCGCTCCAATCCAGAATGTAGTTGACGCTGTGGCCGACACTGTGGCCAGTGGCGTTTCAACGGCAAATTCTGCCGTCCAGTCAGGCATCAATCTCGCTGGAACAGCCGCCACCAATTCACTCAACCTCGCTGGAAACGCAGCCACCAGCTCACTCAATCTTGTTGGAACAGTAGCAACCAGTTCAGTCAACACCGCTACAAAATTTTTGGAAAGCGTAGGATCGGCAGTCACAGCAGCCATAACCTCTTCTATCACTCCGAAAAAGTAAACCACCCTCGACTCATTGATAACGCCACCCTGCCCCAACCGGTGCATGGTGGCGTTACTTTTTTACGGTTATCCCCATAAGCCTCACGGAAAACTTTTCAATAGATCCACTTCTCATGCTTGACCGGCAACCGGTTCAAATCATCACGAACTGAACGCCAATTGGGCATAACGTTATCCATGAGTAAAACAAACCGGTCATTGTGATGGCGCTCCAGGAGGTGCACCATTTCATGCACAACAATATATTCGAGGCACTCTCTCGGCTTTTTGGCCAGCTCAAGATTTACCCAGATACGACGGGCTTCAGGATTGCAGGTGCCCCACCTTGTTTTCATCTTTTTGATGCCGAACTCCTGAACACCAGCACCGACTCTTTTTTCCCAGAGGACAATAAGAGCAGGAATGGCAACCTTCAACTGCTTCCGATACCACTCATCCAGAACGACCTGTTTTCTCTCCTCATTTGCCCCAGGGCGGATGTGCAAAATGATGGCGCTGTGCTGCAAGTCGACAAAGGACGGAGCATCTCGTTCAACGATTTTCAGCAGGTAACGCTTTCCCCACAGATAATGGCTCTCCCGGTCAATGTACTCCCTCGGGGTTTCACGCTCCTGCCCCTGCAACTTGCGCTGCTGTTTTTTTATCCAGCCAAGGCGTGAAATGGCATAGAGCCTGAGGGTATCAATCTTCATGCCGGATGGTGCCGAAATACGCACGCGGCCTGTTGGCGGATAAACACTGAGATGGATGTTTTTGATCTCCTTCAGCACCACATCAACCTCAATATCGCCGAGAGCAAAGCGGGTAACCATTTTCAATACTCTCTTTGCCGTTCAATAACCAGAAAAAGCCGCTCAACGGCATCTTCATCCTGCAACAGCTCAAATAACGCTCCCTTGATAATATTCTCCTTCGCTTTAACGCCGCGCCAGCCGTTCGGTCTGACTCGTCTGACGGTTTCGTCTATCGTCATCACCAAACGTAATTTTTTATCCTGAAACCCTTTATAGTGCTGTGAATCCTCAGAAAAATCAAGGTCAACACTACCAACCCGATCCAGCTTCAGGTTATTGTACAGGGCGCGACGCCCCGGAGTATCGAGTTGCGCTGGAGTCTCTTCCGCACGGCCTGATTCAACCCGGCTTGCCAGTTCGGCGATACGCATGAGATAAGCTTCGTAATCAATTGCCTGCTGGTGACGCGAAGCAATAAGCTCATCGAGCAGGGTTGACATCCGCTCATAAAATGCCGGATCGTTCAGATGATCTTTGATGATTTTGCTGCGAACATTATTCTCGATGGTTTCGGCAATCGCATCCCTGCTGCTTTTGATCCCCTCGGGCAGGCTCTTGATAGCTTCTGCAATTCCGGATTTCACCATCAGCTCAAGCAGCGGCATAGCATCAAAGGGAGAGATCTTCCTCGGCTCATCAGCTTCGATGTAGGTATCGATCAGATGGCGCATATCGGCCTCATAAGCCTTGAGGTCAATGCTTTCTCCACTGGCATGACGGATAATTTCACGCAGCTTGAGATAACGATCGATATCTCTCTTTATTCGCTGAATATCAGCAGCAGTGTAGCCTGCCGAATCAAGCTCACCCGAAATACCGCCGTACGCCCTTATAAGCATGGCCGTTGCCTTGTAGAGGGCTGCACGCAACGTTTCCCGATCAGAAAGATCCTCCGAAATCTCACTGTTCCCGCAGAAATAATGGATATGCTGAAGCTCCCCTTTCGGAGGCTCAACCGGTTCGCAGATCAGTGCAAGAGCTTCCAGGGCATTGTCGAGCCGTTCGCGTCCCTTCGCAAGCCGCTCTTTCATCAGAATGCCGGACTCACCTCCTGTTGTATCGCTCCTGTCAAGCTCAGAAGTATAGACGGTATAAACTTTCAGCGCATCGTTGACCTTGTTGAAGAGATCTTTATAATCAACGATATAGCCGAACTCCTTGTCGTCACCGTCAAGGCGGTTGGTGCGGCAGATAGCCTGAAAGAGGCCATGATCCTGCATGCTCTTGTCAATATAGAGGTAGGTACAGCTTGGCGCATCAAAGCCTGTCAGCAATTTATCGACCACAATCAGCAGCTTCATAGTCGCCGGCTGCTCCCGAAAAAGCTTTTTGGCATTATCCTCATAGCTCTCAGTTTTCGACTTGCCCGGCAATGCATCGACATGCTGCAACAGGGCGGTATAGGTGTTGTAGATGAACTCTTTATCTGTCTCCGTGTTGGCTCCGGTATCTTCGGTTGTGATGTCTCTCGTTTGCGGATTGTAGGAGGTAATCACCGCACACCTGCCCCGAAAAACCGACTTCTGAAAGAGCTCGAAATACTTGCAGGCCTCATAAATGCTCGAAGCAACAAGAATGGCGTTTCCGCGATGGTTACTGAGGCGAGGCTTGACACTAAAATCAAACACAATATCGTTGACGACCCGGTTCATCCGGGAGCGGGAGCTGAGCACATGCTGCATGGTTCCCCACTGCTCACGAAGGGCGGCCTTCTGCCACTCGTTCAACCCCCTCGTCTTGGCATCGAACCAGGCATCGATCTTCTCCTTCGACCCCAGTTGCTGGTCGATATCCCGCGCCTCATAGAGCAGATCGAGCACCACCCTGTCCTCAACAGCCTCGTTGAACTTATAGGTGTGAATGTAGCTCCCGAACACTTCAAGGGTGGTTGCCGCATCTTTTTTCAGGAGAGGCGTGCCGGTAAACCCGATAAACACCGCATTGGGCATGAGAGCCTTCATCGTACGGTGCAGCTTGCCGCTCTGCGTCCGGTGGCACTCATCAACAAAAACAAAAACATCCCCTACCGTATGACCCGGTTGCGACTCAAGCTCTTTGATGAACTCCTCAAAATTGTCCACCCCTTTTCTGCCGAATTTGTGCACCAGCGAGCAGAGCAGACGCGGTGAAGGCTGGCTGAGCTGCTTCATCAGATCCCTGCCGCTGGTGGTGCGCTGGATTGATACGCCAGCATCGGTAAAAACGCCGGCAATCTGCTTGTCGAGCTCATCGCGATCGGTAACAATCACAACGCGGGCGGCAGGCTTGTTTTCCAGAATCCAGCGAGCCAGAAGCACCATCACCATGCTCTTGCCGCTCCCCTGCGTATGCCAGATAATGCCGCCCCTGAACGCATCGGCATGGCGCTGTGCTGCCTTGACGCCGAAATACTGGTGCACCCGCGGCAGCTTCTTTACGCCGCCATCGAACAGAACAAAATCATGCAGCAGCTCAATCAGTCTGCTCTTTTCGCAGATCTTGAGCAGATACTTGTCGAGCTTGAATCGGGAGTTATCCTCCTCATCCTCCTTCCATTGCAGAAAATACTTCTCCTCCGTGCCGATCGTGCCATACTTCAGCCCTTCTGAATCGTTTCCGGCAAAAATGAACTGCACCGTTGAAAAAAAGGGGGCAATAAACTCCGAACGCTGGTTGACAAGACTTTGCCGGATGCCGTCACCAAGCGATACCCGGCTGTTCTTCAACTCCAGCACGCCAACCGCAATCCCGTTGACATAGAGCACCATATCGGGCCGTTTATCATGCTGGCCGCAAACCGTCACCTCCTCGGCAATGGCAAAGTCGTTCAGCTCCGGATTCTCCCGGTTGATAAGCTTGATGGTTTCCGTATTCTCCCCCGCCGCCGCTTTTACCGGAACACCGTAGTGAAGCAGGCCGTAGACTTTCCGGTTGTTTTCATAGAGAGTGCGGTTCGGATTACTCGCCTCAATATGGAGTTCATGGATGGCTTTGGCAATCTGCACCCCGGAGTAGCCACTCCGTAAAAGATATGCCCTCAGCAGACCCTCTTCGATATTGCTGTTCCCCTCGCGGTCTCTCCATTCGCCGAGATAGCGATAGCCAAGCTCGCTGGTGAACAGGGCAATAACACGGTTCTGCGTCCCGCGTTCAGAGTTGCCGATGATGGTCAAGCGGTTACCTCCCGATTAATCTGTAAATATGTTATTGAGTGTCATTCAGACGTACAACTGCTTTGGCAAACTCTTCAAAATCCTGAAGGTGTGCTGTGGCAATGGCGAAAACGATTGCCCAGTTGATGGACTCATAGTTGTGGACTGCGAGATTACGAAATCCTACCGCCTTTTTCAGGCGATCGGCCAAATCGGCAGTGATTACTCCAGCATCACATAAAATATCAAACGTTTTCCCCATAGTAGCGGGAGGGGGAAACTCGCTGCGAGCAACAAGGTGAGTTCCAATATCCACACACATCTGAACAGCACGAGTGAGGTTAAGGGAGAGAATATCCTGAGCGTCGTAATCGGAACCCAGTGCAGCGGCGTTTTTGGGGCATTTCTCTTTAACCCTGTGGATTGAGCGGCGCAAAGATTCGAGCTTCTGTTCAATTAACGGCCAATCCATGCTTCTCTCCTCTCCTTCAGAATTCTTCGCTGATAAGGCACGAAATCCTCCTGGTTATAAAGATGTTTGAGCACCAGCTCAGCAAAAAGCGTATTGCTGCCAACGATTCTCCTTCCTCCGGCGATAATCTGGCCCAGCAAAGGTTCTCCAACGGTTGACAAATCAATCAAGTCAACAGGGCGTCCAATTACTTTTGCCAAGTCTGAAATCAGTTCGATTGTTTCATGAACGTCAAGCGGATGATCAGCGCCAACCGCCAAATCGAGATCACTGTCATGATGAGCACTCCCTTTGGCCAACGAGCCAAACAACAGCGCGAGTCGAATGGCATTGTGCCGTTCAAGCACCTGGCGGATCTCTTTATCGATATTCTCTGTCACCATGCTTTTGTGATTCTGTTCCCCATTTTTTCTCCACGACTCTCAACTTCGCAGCTCAAGCAACTCTGCAATAACCAAGTATTTCTTTTGTCACGGAATATATTGATTTTGTCACTCTCCATCACAGCTTATAACGCGCATCTGGATTTCGCGTTCAGAGTTGCAAGGAGCTGGCGAGGATGAAATATTGTCAAGAAGCTGCCAGCTTTTCCTGTATTCTGTCTATCATAGCAAGAACGATCATAAACTGATGGGGAGAAGACAATGAAAACATGGCAACTGCAACATGCAAAAAATCATTTGAGCGAAGTGGTCCGCAACGCCCTCAATAAGGGTCCACAGGCTATTCCTGCATGGCAAGCCTTCGGCAGTGGTTATCTCTTTTGACGAAGCCAAGGTAAAAGCTGCGGACTGGCAAAACCACGCAGACCTGAAAACCATGTTTCTGTCGGCAGACTATATCGCGAACGAACGGTATGTTTTCAACATAAAAGGAAATCATTACAGGGTCGTTGCAAGAATTCGATTTTCTTCAAGAACGGCCTTCATCAAGTTTATAGGCGCCCATAAATCTTATGACAGCATTGACCCGGCAACCATTGAACAGCAATAAACGAGGAGGAATGACAATGAAAATCGGCAGCGAGGCACAATATGAAAAAGCGCTCAGAGAGATTGAATCTTTCATGAATGCTTTCAGTGATGGAGAAAACGCGCTTAATGATGCCAAAATTACTGAACTGGCAAAAGCAATTGAAGAGTACGAGGATCGCCATGTTATTATGCCCATGCCTCTGGTGATAAAAAAGCCAGAAACTGTGCCGGATGTAATTGAACTCAAAATGTTTGAAAAAAAAATGAAACGAAAGGACATGGCAAAACTGCTGGGAATCAGTGATACGCGCCTTTCGGAGGTAATGCATGGCAAGCGCAAGGTCAATATGGAACTGGCCAAACGGCTTTATAAAACCCTGGGGGTTGATCCAAAGTTTATCCTTGAAAAATCATAGCATATTGATCTCTATACTCGTTGCCAAACAATCCGGGACAGATGTCGAAGTGTTCAACTTCAGCAAGATAGAGCCCATCCGTCCTGCGGTCAGCAACAGGAACATTCTCGACCATAACCAACGGGTTGATCGTAGTCACCCTGAACACAGCCGACATGAGCGGTTCTGGCGCAACACTCCTTGATCCCTGGGAATAGCAACTGCATTTCGTGCCAGAAAAACAAAATAAAAAATATTGCTTCTCTGTGCGAAGTGTCGCATATTTGCAGTATAAGGTTTTGAGCATTGATTTTTTTGCAAGACCACCACTTTTCAGGGCATGATGCCACACAAAACCACCCGTCATCAATCATTCAGACAACGTATATCATGAAAATTCAGCTACAAATTGATGATATAATCAGCAAAGATTTTATGAATTTTTTAAAATTACTGCCACAGGATAAAGTGCACATTATATCTGTTGACCGTACATCAAGCAATGTCAAAGGCTTGAATAAACTTGCAGGTTCAATAAAATCTTTAAGCGTTGATCCGTTAAAATTTCAAGAGGAGCAACGTAATGAGTGGAACTAATTATCTCTTTGATACAAATGCCGTCCTCTATTTTTTAAATCAGACCAAACAATTACAAGATAATGGCTCTGCCGTTTTTATTTCATTTGTCAATGAACTTGAACTCTTGTCGTAAAGCAAATTGAGTTCAAATAAAGAAAAATCAATTAAACATTTTTTAAAACTGATTGAGATTATAAATATTGATCAGGAAATAAAAAGTATGACGATAACACTGCGTCAAAAATATTTAATAAAACTCCCGGATGCCATTATTTGCGCAACAGCAATGAGTCACAAACTAACCC
>SESG01009226.1_pt1 | contig 16461 bp, 15 predicted proteins | sample 3171421 | NCBI WGS metagenome assembly SESG01 (sample SAMN10866946, study PRJNA518727) | freshwater metagenome | biome: subpolar coniferous forest; feature: holomictic lake; material: water; isolation source: holomictic Lake 227, 6 m and 8 m depth | place: Canada: near Kenora, Ontario | collected... | reverse complement strand
ATGGAACTCCATGTTGATGAAAATTAATATCATACTCTTGGACGTTGTGAAGCAACATGTTCGTTTCATATGGGACAGTTACGTCTAATACCAGCCATAGCTTTTTTGCCAAAATTAATCATCGCAAAAAATACAAGATGCTTTGATTTCCCAATCTTTGCAGAAGGTAAATACGCAGCAAGCGAGATACGCAACAACTTTAACGACCTGCTCATCAATGCCTCCACTCCTTTCACTGAAATATCCATCCTGAGCGCGATTGCCTTGCTGGTGAGATTCTCAAAACGGCTGTACTCAAAAGCCATTCTGCATCTATCCGGCAGCATTGAGAGCGCAATAATCAGCTGTTCTTCAAAAAAATCTGCCTCAACCTGGTTCTCGGTATTATTACCGGTTTGAGCTTCAACAGGAATGTCCGAAAGTTGGATGTTGTGTTTCTCCCTCTTGAAATAGTTAAGACAGTGGTTTCTGGTCATGGCTGTCAGGTAAGGAGTCAGTCTCTCAATATGGTTCAGTGTTGCGCGATTCTCCCATAATTTCACAAAAACATCCTGAACAAGGCTGTGCGCCGCATCCTCATCATGGACAATAGAATAGGCAAATCGACACAGATTGGGATAATTTTGCTTAAAAATCTGATCGAATGCTTTCGTATTTCCTGATTTTAACTCTTCTAAGAGAAAATCGTCCAAGCAGACCTGCTTGTTCATTTTTTTCAACACAATTAGCGTGGCTTCCTAAGCAAATATAATATAAAAAATGAATGTATTATATTTCCCATAATCAGACAGCTCAACGTTGGAATTTTGATGCATTTTTAATGTTCATAAGAATTTAGTGACAAGAACATTTTAATGTCGTAGATTCTGATCCAATCAGTATTTAGTGAATTCTGCCAATTAAGTCGCGCAAAGCCTGCAAAGCTCGCAAAGAAAAAATCCGATGTCATTGTTTCTAAATACCCGTTTGAAACAGTTAACTATAGATTCTGAGCAGACGGCAGGCCTTCCGTCTGTTATCTCTACACATCGTATATAATCGGTCATCATATCATGTCAGATTATTCAAAATTCATCCAATCCAAAAAAAATAAACTTTAGCTCGTCAAATTACGAAAGTTAATCCTATCTTTATCGTTATTAAGTCTAAATAAATATTGATTGTCATGTGTTTGATATTCTGATATTTAATGAATTTAATTATCGCGAACAGTCTCTTGTTTTTTGGAAAATCAGGAGATACTTGGCGGAAAGAACGAAAGATTAACAGATAATATTGAAACGACTCATATCAAATATAAATACCGAAGAGGCAAAGTTTAAGGAGAGATTGGAAGCGTACATGGAGTTGATGAATGTTTTCCATTCAGAAATGAACAGTGTCACCAGGCGGGATGATGATCCTTCTGTTGTGAGGCATCGCTCACGTGGCAAACTGGATGCGCGAAGCCGGATTGAACTGCTTATCGATGAAAAGACGCCCTTCCTGGAACTCTCAACCCTGGCTGCCCATGGTCAATATGACAACCAGTTCCCATCCGCAGGTATCATTACCGGAATCGGAAAAATCCACGGGAAACTGTGCATGATCATCGCCAATGATGCGACGGTGAAGGGGGGAACCTACATCAGTGAGACATTAAAAAAGCATCTTCGTGGACAGGAAATAGCACTTCGCAACCATCTGCCATGTATTTACCTGGTCGATTCAGGCGGAATATTCCTGCCCGAACAGGCCAGTATCTTTCCGGACCATGATGGTTTTGGCCGCATTTTTTACAACCAGGCGCAGATGTCATCGGCAGGAATCCCGCAGATTTCAATTGTGATGGGTTCATGCACTGCCGGAGGAGCATACGTTCCCGCCATGAGTGATGAAACCATCATCGTCCGAAATCAGGGTACTATATTTATTGGCGGACCTCCGCTGGTCAAGGCTGCAACCGGCGAAGAGGTTACAGCGGAAGAGCTCGGAGGCGCATTGGTCCACACCGGCATCTCAGGAGTAGCCGATCACCTGGCAGAAAATGAGCAGGAAGCCATACGGATTTGCCGGAATATACTTGAACTGGTGCCACTGGCCGATCCTCAACTTTTCGAGTCGGTGCAGATGGAAGAACCGGCCTACTACATGCAAGAAATTTACGGTTTAGCTCCGCTCGATCTCAAAAAACCCGTCGACCTGCATGAAATCATCGCCAGGATTACCGATGGCAGTCAATTCGAAGAATTCAAACAGAATTACGGGCAGACACTCGTGACCGGCTATGCCAGAATACTTGGGTTTCCTGTTGGCATAATTGCCAACAACGGGTTTCTTACCTCTGAGGCCTCCCTCAAAGGGGCCCATTTTATTGAACTCTGTAACTTCCGCAAGATTCCGCTTCTTTTCCTGCAAAATATCTCCGGATTTATTGTGGGAAAGAAATACGAGCATGAAGGCATCGCACGCAGCGGTGCCAAATTGATTCATGCCGTGGCGACTTCCGTGGTTCCAAAAATCACGGTCATCATTGGCGGATCGTTCGGTGCCGGCAATTATGCGATGGCAGGCAGGGCGTACAACCCCGATTTCCTGTTCATGTGGCCGAATGCAAGGATTGGCGTCATGGGAGGCCAGCAGGCACAGGAGGTGCTTGACGCTATCAAAGGAAACAACCACCAGGATCTCATCCGGAGGTTTGAGGAAGAAAGCTCGGCTTACTACAGTACTTCAAGATTATGGGACGATGGGATCATCGATCCGGCAGATACGCGAACGGTGGTAGGGCTCGCCATCTCCATCGCTTCCAATAAAAAAACAGCTCAGCCAAAAAATGGAATCTACAGGATGTAACCCTATGGAAAACTATCAGACGATTCAGGTTGAATTGGACGGACCATTGGTGACCCTCTGGCTTTCCCGTCCCGAAGTTCACAATGCCCTCAATGCATTGATGATCAGGGAAACAGGACATTTTTTCTCCCAGATAGAGGAAATACAGGAAATAAGATTTGTGATCATCAGAGGAAGAGGGAAATCTTTTTGTTCAGGAGCGGATCTTCAGTGGATGAAAAATGCCTTCAGCCTGGAAAACCAGGAAAACCTGATGGAGAGCCAGGAACTGTCCGAAATGTTCAGGTCCATCTTTCAGAGCAGCAAAATTGTGATTGCAGCTGTCCATGGTAATGTTTTCGGCGGCGGAAACGGATTGGCGGCAGTATGCGATCTCGCTTACTGCACAGCTGACTCCCGATTTTCGTTGAGTGAAACCCGGATTGGAATGGCGGCGGTATCTATAACCCCATATCTGATGCAGAAAATGAAAGTGGCTGATCTGAAGGAACTTATTTTTTCCGCCAAAGAATTCAATGGTGATGAGGCGGTGAAATATGGATTAATTATTCAGTCATTCCCATCGCAGGAAACAATGGATCTGCATATCAATCAAACAATTAACCTGATGATGCAAAACGGGAACAAGGCATTGACGAGCTCCAAGCAATTGATTAACAAATTAGCGATGCAACCCATTTCGGGGATCATGGAGCAAATACCCGGATTATTGGCACATATCAGGGTCTCGCAGGAAGCACAGGAGGGTTTTTCGGCTTTTTTGGAGAAGCGGAAACCAAACTGGGGAACCAACCATCGTATTGAATCAGACAAATAAAGAACGAAAGGCAAAAACAGATGGCATTAATGGATAAATTGTTGGTGGCAAACAGAGGTGAAATAGCGTTGCGGATCATCAGATCGGCAAAGTTGTTGGGCATAAGGACTGTCGCAATTTATACAGAATCAGAGAAAGAGGCAGGTTATGTGCAACTGGCCGATGAAAAAGTTTCCCTGGGAAGCAATGATTTGAATGCTACTTTTTTGAATATAGAAAAGATCATTCAAATTGCTCTGTCAACAGGATCCTCGGCCATTCATCCCGGCTATGGCTTTTTATCCGAGAATCCTGATTTTGCCCTGGCTTGTCAGGCCAATCGCCTCATTTTCGTCGGACCTGAACCGGAAGTGCTCAGGCTGATGGGCAACAAACAGGATGCCAGGAATCTTGCCTCAAGCCTTGGGATACCTGTTGTTTCAGGATTTAAAACTGAGAATCTCTCTGCGCTTTCAGATCAATCCATTGATTTCCCGGTTTTGATCAAGGCATCGTTTGGTGGTGGCGGGAAAGGAATGAAAATCGTTGAAAACCTGAATGATCTGATGGTCCAGGTCCCACGTTCATCCCGGATTGCATTGCAATATTTTGGCAATGGCGAGCTATTCATCGAACAATATATACGAAATGCCCGCCATGTAGAAGTCCAGATCATCGGCGACCAATTTGGCCATCTCATCCATTTGTATGAACGTGAGTGTTCGATACAGCGAAATCATCAAAAAATCATAGAGGAAGCGCCTGCCCTATTCCTTGCACCTGAATTACGTGAAAAATTATTGTCCGATGCGGTCAAAATCGGGCAAGCGGTTGGTTATTCGGGAGCAGGAACCGTGGAGTTTTTGGTGGATGACGCTGGCAATCATTTCTTTATGGAGATGAATCCGCGAATTCAGGTAGAACACGCTGTGACAGAACAGATCACCGGCATTGACATCGTCGGTGAACAGTTGAAAATCGCTTCTGGAAATCCGCTTTCCTACACACAGGCGCAGGTGGCGACCAACGGGCATGCCATTGAACTGAGAGTGTATGCAGAAGATCCGGTCAGGGAGTTTTGTCCATCTTCCCAGCCACTGCTTTCAGTCAACCTGCCGTCTCATCCTGGAATCAGAATAGAAGCTGACCTAATGAACAAGCATCAGATCACCAACGACTATGATCCACTGTTAATCAAACTGATCGCCAACGGGAGAGACCGCAAAAGCGTCATCAGCCTGCTCAGGGAAAATATCCGCAATTTGGATGTGATCGGTCCGGAAACCAATATCAGATACCTGGAAAAAATTCTCTCCCACGACCAATACCAACAGGATCATTACTCAGTTGAATTCTGCAAGAACCATCATACAGAACTTATCCGGTATGCAGAAAATAAAACTGAATCCTCACTCCTGCCCTACCTGCTGGCCTTGGCCATCACAAAAACCTACCTGCAGAATGACAGCCTGCCGGTTTCAGATCCGTGGAATTACACAGGATACTGGCGGGTGTCAGCACCTGCTATCCCGGTTTCTGTGGATGACAAGCAACACAAGGTCTTTCTGACTCGCCGTGCAGGATCGGCTGCGTCATTTAGCCTGAACGGAATTGTCACAGAATTCACAACAGAAAACAGATCAGGTAACTGCATGGATATTACGATCAACAGGGTCACCCAACAATTCCAATATCATATATCTACCAACGGGGATATCAGAATCAGCCGGCAAAACATCCAGCATCTGATCTCTTTCCCTGGTTTACTGAAAAACTATGCGGAGACCGGCACACCATTCGCACGAGGGGTAACTGACCAGTCTGCGGAGATCACCTCCCACCTATTTGGGAAAATACTGGAAATCTATGTGAAAGAAAATCAATTCATCAAAAAAGGAGATCCCCTGCTCGTCATTGAATCAATGAAAACGGAGAACCATATTCTCTCACACAAAGATGCCAGGGTAAAAACCATTGCAGTAAAGGTGGGAGCACAAGTCACCGACCGGATGCCACTCCTGATTCTGGAGGATTGAAATGAATTTTACATGGAAAAATATTCAAAAACCGTCAAAGCGTTGCTGGGTTTTCCAACCGGAAAATAAAAAAATATAAGATGAATGAACTATTAGACAAGAGGACTATCGAATACCGTGAAAAGGTCAGGGCATTTTCAGAACGCGTGATCAAGCCGGTGGCCATCGCGCAGGATGAGAAAGAGGAGTTCCCTGTTTTTCTGGCGAAGCAGATGGGAGAGGCAGGACTCTTCGGAATCACCCTGCCAGAAGAATATGGAGGCCAGGGGCTGGATTATCTTTCCTATATCATTGCCATTGAGGAAATTGCCCGAATCGACAGTTCACCTGCCGCAACAGTCGCCGCGCACAACTCTTTGGGAATTTCACCCATTTACACCTTCGGAACAGAGGCTCAAAGGAAAAAATACCTGCCGGGATTATGCACCGGCGAAAAGTTGTGGGCATTTGGCCTGACAGAAAGCAATGCCGGTTCTGATGCCAAAGGGGTCGAAACAGTGGCAAAAATGGAAGGCGACCAATGGATCATCAATGGTTCCAAAATATTTATCACGAATAGTTCCTCCGCCATTGCCTCCGGCATTACACTTCAGTCTGTGACGGATGTGAAAAACGGAGAGAAGGAATTATCCGTCATCCTTGTGGAAAGAGATATTCCGGGTTATTCCACAACGCCCATCAAAGGAAAGCTAATGTGGAGGGCTGTTGACAACGGAAAACTCAGTTTCGAAAATTGCACGGTACCTGCTTCAAACCTACTCGGGAAACGCGGGGAGGGAATGAAGATCATGCTTTCGACCCTGGATGCCGGCAGACTTTCCATTGCTGCCATGGGACTCGGTCTCGCACAGGGAGCTTTCGAAATGGCTGTCGAATACGCACAGAAACGGAAGCAATTCGGAAAACACCTGATCGAATTTCAGGCAATATCTTTTAAACTGGCGGAAATGGCCACGAAAATCGAGCTGGCCAGAAATACCCTTTACCATGCATGCCGATTGAAAGATGCAGGGTTACCTTTTGCCAAACAAGCCGCTATCTCAAAGCTCTACTGTTCGGAAATAGCCAAGGAGGTTTCGGATGAATCACTTCAGATTCATGGCGCCTACGGTTTCCTGCGCGAGAACCATATCGAAAGGTTTTACCGTGACCAGCGTTTGCTTCAGATTGGGGAAGGGACATCCGAGATTTTAAAAATGGTGATCTCCCGAAATATCATCCTGCCTCAATCGTTCTAATCATGGAAAGCAACAAAAAGTCAGAGAATCAGGGAAAAGCATTGGTCCGGGAGAAACCGGACCGAAAGTCTGACCATATCACACTGGCCATTCAGTCCCAAACACCGGTCAGTGTGGTGGATCATCGTTTCTATTATGAACCGATGCTTTCAGGCTTCCCCGATAGTAATCAGGCACCCATTCCATTCGCCGGAAAAACGCTGAGCGTGCCCGTCTGGGTTTCAAGCATGACAGGTGGTCACACCCTTTCAGGAACCATCAACCGGAACCTTGCTCAGGCATGCAATGAATTTGGATTAGGAATGGGTTTAGGCTCCTGCCGGAGGTTGCTGGCGGATGATGTTTACTTTGAAGATTTTAATCTGCGTCCGATTATCGGCGACGATCAGCCATTTTTTGCCAATCTTGGGATTGCCCAGGTTGAGGAGCTGGTCGAAAAAAAGGAGACTGATACCTTACGCAGGCTGATCGACAGGCTTCAAGCCGATGGATTGATTATTCATGTGAATCCGTTGCAGGAGTTTCTCCAGCCGGAAGGAAATGTTATCCGCCATTCACCGGTTGAGACCATTGAAAGACTTTTGGAACGCATCGATTTTGCATTGATCGTCAAGGAAGTCGGGCAGGGTTTCGGTCCTCAGAGCATCCGCAGTTTGATGAAGTTGCCACTGGCAGCCATCGAATTTGGAGCTTTCGGGGGTACCAATTTCTCCCAAATAGAAAATAGCAGGCAGCCGGATAATCAAAAATCAAAATATCAGCCCTTTGTCAATGTAGGTGTTACTGCCGACGAAATGGTTGAACTGATCAATGAAATGGTTCACAACGGCGATCAATTTGCCTGTAACCAACTGATTATTTCAGGGGGAATCAGAAATTTCCTGGACGGATATTACCTGACGCAAAAATCAATTCTTCCTGCTATTTATGCGCAGGCATCGCTGTTCCTCCAGCACAGTCAGGGAGAATATTCTGAATTACAGCAATTTATCAGCGAACAGATCGAAGGGTTTAAAATGGCATCGAGCTACCTTACCCTAAAAAAAGCCAGATAAAAACAGAGCGCTACAGAAAATGACAATTACGACAGGCTTTTCAAGACTCAACCGTGGACAACGGATCGAATACCTTATCGAACATTCAAAATTGGATGTCGAAAACGGCTATCAGCTGCATGATTTTGATGCATCGGAAGTGGAAAATCAAAAGGTATTTGAAGGTATGGTCGAAAATTACATCGGGAATTTTCCTGTCCCGATGGGTATTGTAGCCAATATGGTGCTGAACGGCGAGTCGCTGGCAATACCTTTTGTGACGGAAGAAAGTTCCGTCATCGCGGCAGCCTCCAAGGCGGCCAAATTCTGGGCTGCCAGAGGCGGGTTCCATGCGGTGGTCTCTTCCGTGACCAAAAAAGGGCAGGTTCACTTTACCTGGAATGGCATACCAGAGCAAATCAGGAAGCTATTTCCTGAAATCCGCAAAAAACTACTCTTTTCCTCCGGTGGTCTGACTCAAAAAATGGAACAAAGAGGAGGTGGAATCAAAGAAATCCAACTGATCGATCTTACACGGGAACTCCATAATTATTATCAGCTGGACGTATCCTTCGAAACGGCTGAGGCGATGGGGGCCAATTTCATCAACAGCTGTCTGGAGTCATTGGCTGCTGTTTTGTCGAACCTTTCCGAATTGAATACAGCGGATAACCATGTAGAGATCATCATGTCTGTCCTCTCCAACTATACCCCCGACTGCAGGGTGAATTGCCATGTGGAATGTCCTGTAGAAGCGCTGACAGGCTGGAGCCAGAATATGACCGGCAGAATATTTGCGACAAAGTTCAGGCAGGCTGTGGATATCGCCAACCTCAACATTCAGAGAGCCGTCACCCACAACAAGGGACTTTTCAATGGAATAGATGCCGTCATGCTTGCCACCGGAAACGACTGGAGAGCCGCCGCCGCATCCGCACATGCCTATGCTTCAAAGGATGGAACTTACAAGGGCCTCACCACCATCCAACTGACCGACAACCAGTTCAGGTATGAGTTGGAACTCCCGCTTGCCCTGGGAACAGTAGGTGGCATCACCCAAATTCATCCGGTCGTCAAAAAATCCATGGCCATCATGAACCATCCGGATGCGCAAAAACTGATGATGATCGCAGCTGCTTCAGGATTGGCAAATAATTTTGCGGCCATCGCATCGCTGATTACTACAGGAATCCAGGATGGTCACATGAGAATGCATCTGTCCAACCTATTGACCCAACTCCATGCGAGTCAGTCAGAACGGGAATTTGCGGTCAGCCATTTCAGTCACAAAACTGTAAGTTATGCTGCAGTCGAAAATTTGATCTGTCAAATCAGGAATGAAATATGACTCAACCCGAAGTAAAAATATTTGAATCGAGGGCCAAATTGATGGTGTCAGGAGAATACCTGGTGCTCAAAGGTGCGCTATCACTTGCCTTGCCGCTGAAATTCGGCCAGAAACTTTCGGTACAGGTCAGGGAAGGAAAATCAATGATCGTTTGGAATTCAATGATTCAGGACAAGCCCTGGTTTACCGCGACCATCCAACTCCCTGATTTCAGTGTCACAGCTACAAATCTGCCGGAAATATCCGAAACGCTACGTCAGATTCTAATGGCTGCCAAAAAACTGAATCCCGATTTTCTGCAATATGATCAGGAATATCTCGTCACGGCGGAATTGGATTTCAATCCGGCATGGGGAATTGGTTCCAGCAGTTCGCTGATCTCCAACATTGCCGACTGGGCCGGGTGCGAACCGTTTATTCTCAATAGCAGGATTTTTAATGGATCAGGGTACGATATTGCCTGCGCAAGATCTACATCACCGATTATTTATCGAACAGAAGAGAATAGGCCCTTCTTCCGACCGGCCTATTTTCAGCCACATTTCCACAGGCATCTTTACTTTGTTTACCTGAACCGGAAACAAGACACCAGAAAAAGCATCGGGGAGACTGATCTTTCAAATGTTTCAACAAGTGACATTGAAACCATCTCCGGATTGACCCTACGCATGGAGGCAACTCCAAATCTGATGGATTTTCAGTCATTAATGGATCTGCATGAGGAGATTACCGGCAAAATCATTCACAAGACACCTGTCAGGCAATTGCTGTTCAATGATTTCCCAGGTTCGATCAAGTCGCTTGGTTCCTGGGGAGGAGATTTTATTCTGGCAGTTTCAGATTTACCCGAAGTATACGTACGAAACTATTTCACTCAAAATAATCTGACCACCATCTTCAATTACAATGAGATCGTTTCCAGGCAGGAATTAGCGGATCACTCCCTGCTGCCATCAGATGATTGGGAGCATAAACGATTGATTCAAAATTTATCATGATGATGAAGGATCAAACAGCCACTGGCACAAACACCCAAAAAGTTGGCTGGAAAGCGCCCTCCAATATTGCCCTGGTCAAATACTGGGGGAAAAGAGCCGGGCAAATTCCTGAAAACGCTTCATTAAGCATGACGTTGGATCAATGCTGCACTACGACTTACCTTTCGTTCAGACCGAAGGAACATGCCGGTCAGGGAATCGACATGGAGTATCTCTTCCATGGGCAAAAGAAGGCGAAATTCAGCGAAAAAACAGTTGGAATTCTAAGCGGATTACTGATTGAATTACCTTTTTTGGCAGACTTTCGACTCGTCTTTGAAAGCGAAAATAATTTCCCCCATTCGGCAGGGATTGCCTCCTCTGCCTCTTCCATGGCTGCAATGGCACTCTGTCTGGTTAGCATGGAAGAGGTTGTCACAAATAGAAAATTTACGGATGAGGATTTTTTCCGAAGGGCATCCACTTTGGCCCGGCATGGTTCCGGTAGCGCATCCCGTTCGGTGTACGGTGGAATTGTAAGCTGGGGAAAAATCGCCTCAGTCAGTCAATCCGCCGACGAATATGCCACACCTTTCCCATTGGAGGAGGAGAGCAGACTGAATCACATGAGGGATATTATCTTGATAGTCAGCTCAGAAGAAAAATCATTCTCCAGCAGCTCCGGTCATGCTTCCATGGCAAATCATCCCTACCGGGAAGGAAGGAAAATTCAGGCGAACACTAATTTAGATCAAATTACCACGGCCATTCAGGAAAATAATTACCTGGCATTGGCGGAGATATCTGAAAACGAAGCGCTTTCGCTTCATGCGTTGCTGCTCTCCTCCTGTCCTGGCATACGCTTACTCCAACCGAATACCCTCCGGATCATTGACGAAATCGTTCGCTTTAGGGAAAGAACAGGCCTCGACCTGTTTTTCACCATTGATGCAGGTCCGAATGTTCACCTGATCTACTTTGAGGATCAGCGTGAAGTTGTCCTTCCTTTTGTTCAGAATACGCTCAGTCGATATTGCGAGAACGGGGCATGGATAGACGACAAAATTGGATCCGGTCCTCAAAATTTAATTCTTGAAAAAGCAAACTGAAATGGATTTTCCAGGTAAAATACTGCTCTTTGGAGAATATGGGATCCTTTTGAATTCGATGGCTCTCTCCGTCCCATTCTACCGCTTTTCGGGACGGTTCAGTTTCGCTGATGATTCAGACAGTTTTTTGTCTGAAAATGTCGCCTTTCCCATAAATGAATTGAAGAGATTGTACAATTTTCTGAAATCCGGGATGGAACAATTCGACTTTCTGAACCTCGAAAATTTCAGGAATGATCTGGAACGCGGATTATTCTTTGAGTCGTCCATTCCTTTCGGATCCGGACTCGGTAGTTCGGGTGCTTTAACCGCAGCGGTATATGCCGGATATGTAATAAATGCAGATGCTTTCGGATTAACTGAAACCAGGGAACATCTGTCCAGGATCGAATCTTGTTTTCACGGGGTTAGTTCCGGCATTGATCCGTTGACTTCCTATCTGAAAAAGCCGGTTCTTTTTGAACCTCCTACCAAAAAGATCAAAACCGCCGATCTTTCCCCTTTTCTGGAGTCCCATACGCTTTTCCTGATTCAAACGCATCACAATGGGAAAACGGGTGAACTGGTCAGCCATTTCCTGGGGAAATGCGATGACCCGGACTATCTGGATCAAATGAACGCTGCCTATATCCCGCTTATTGCGCAGACAATCTGGGCAATAGTTTCCGGAGATGATGCCACCTTTGAATTATTGATGAAAAGATATTCCAGGTTTCAGCTTTCCTTTTTTGAAAAGATGATTCCCGTTACCATGAAAAAACACATGGAATACGGAATCGAGACAGGAGATTTCTACCTCAAACTATGCGGATCGGGAGGAGGAGGATATATGCTGGCCATCACCCGAAACAGCTCGAAGACCCAAAATTATTTTAAGCAAAACCAATTGGATTACATCATCGTAAACCCTATTGAAATACAAACTTCAAACTTTCAATTATTTAATCATTACACCAATATCTAAGATCATGAAACAACAAAACAAAATAGTGGTTTGGCTCAATCAGATCAGAGCTAATTTTTTAATTCTTGCCGTTCTTCTTGTGCTGATCGGCATTGCATTGGCTTACAAATATCTGCCTGCCAATCATTCGATCAGTTGGATTGACATGGCATTGTTGATTTTTGGAACTGTGATGGCGCATGCTTCTGTGAATTTGTTCAACGAATATTCGGATCACCTGACAGGAATAGACAAAAACACCAAAAGAACGCCATTCAGCGGTGGGAGCGGAATGATGAACTCCGGACTGACCAGGCCATCAGAAGTATTGGTTGCTGCGGTTCTGACCCTGCTGATCTCGGGGTCGATTGGGATCTATTATGGGATGACTGCACATTGGAGTGTATTTGCTATTATGCTTATCGGGGCATTCTCCATTGTTTTTTATACCCCGCTACTGACAAAACTGGTGCTCGGAGAATTGTTCTCCGGATTGACCCTCGGAACGATGGTCGTATTGGGCACTTTTATCTCACTTACCGCAACGCCCGGGCAGTCGCTCAATACGTTGATTCCCTTCGAGGTAATCATGGTTTCTATCCCTCCCGGAATTCTAACTGCACTGTTGCTTTTGCTGAATCAGTTCCCTGATTCGGAGGCAGACAGGAAAGGAGGACGGAATCACCTGGTCATCAAGTTTGGGTACAAAAATGCTGCCTTCGTATATGCGGCAGGCGTTGTGGCCACATTTGCCATTATCCTGGTCCTCCCCCTGGCAGGCGTTTCTTCCTTTTGGCTTTATCTTGGGCTTCTTCCATTGCCAATCATCTTCAAGGCAACTTCAACCACCCTGCAATCCTACAACAATGTGGACAAGCTGATTCCTGCGTTGGGGGCCAACATTGCCACGGTCTTACTGACTGATGCATTACTCGCTGCATCCCTGTTCCTTACCCTAATCAAATTCTGATGTCAACTTTCACCCAAAGACTGCCGGTTTGGATGAAGACTCCTCTCCCATCCGGGAAGGAGTATATCTCGTTGAAGAATCTGGCTGCCAGCCAGAAACTCAATACGATCTGCGTAAGTGGAAATTGTCCTAACAAGGCAGAATGCTGGGGAGCCTCCACGGCCAGTTTTATGATTCTGGGTGAAAAATGCACCCGAAACTGCCGCTTTTGCGATGTGAAAAATATGATTCCTGATCCTGTCGACCTGGAAGAACCCTACCGGCTGGCAGAAACAATTCATGCGCTAAAGATCAAACATTGTGTAATTACCTCCGTCACGCGTGACGACCTTGCAGATGGCGGGGCCGCATTTTGGGCCCTGACCATCAAAACCATCAGGGAGCTGAATCCGGGCATCACCATTGAGACATTGATCCCTGATTTTTATGCCAAAGCAGAATTGATCGAAAAAATAGTGGAAGCCGGTCCAGAGGTGATCTCCCACAACATGGAGACTGTGAGGAGGCTCACCCCAAAAGTACGCGACATTGCCCGTTATGATAGAAGTCTCAAAGTAATTGAAATCATCGCAGCTTCAGGTCTTGTTCCGAAATCGGGAATCATGGTGGGTTTGGGTGAGACGGAGGAGGAAGTGTTTGAGACCATGGATGATCTGCTCAGAGCCGGCTGCAGAGTCCTGACAATCGGTCAATATCTTCAGCCATCACCACACCACCTCAGGATTGAGGAGTATGTCAGACCTGAAATATTTATCAAATACCGGGAAGCTGCGCTTGAAAAGGGATTCAAAATGGTAGAAAGCAGTCCGCTTGTTCGTTCCTCCTACCATGCGGAAAGGCACATTCATGCTTAACAAGTATTGATTACCTGCAACAAGTGATTGTTCTTATTAAATGGAAAAGAAATTAGTCAGAACCATTTTTCAACAACACAATTCTCAAAAATGGCATATAAAACCATAATAATTCTTGCGAATGAAAAAATATTTTCACTGTAGGTTACTGGATATCAGAAGCATTACCGAATCTACCTATGTGTTGAGACTTGAAAAAAGGGATTTCGCATTCAAGGCAGGTCAGTATGTTATTGTCAACATTCCGGGGGAAAACAATGCTCGGGAATATTCCATTTACAGTCCGGAAAATGTCCCCTACATTGATCTTCTGATCAAAGAGATCACGGAAGGGGATGTCTCTGTCAAGCTGAAATCTCTCCAAATCGGCACAATATTGGAAATATCCGGCCCCTTCGGTTTTTTTGTATTGAGGGATAACAGGCACAACTTAAACAACCATTTTACCTTTGTGGCAACGGGCACCGGCATCTCCCCTTTCAGAAGCATGATCCTATCCAATCCAGGACTGAACTACGAACTATTTCATGGTGTTTCATACAACTATGAGGCTTATGATGAAACAGATTATCCTGCTGAACGTTATACCCTCTGTACCTCACGGGAGAAGAGTGAAAAATTCTCAGGAAGGGTTACCCTGTGTTTGAAAGAAAAAGGGGTGAGAAAAGATTCGGTGTATTACATTTGTGGCAATTCAGGTATGATCAATGAAGTGTCAGATTATCTCGAACAAAACGGAATTCCTCCCGAAAACATTCGGACTGAAATATTTTTTTAACCCGATTAAGTTAAAAGAACATTAAAATGTCGTAGATGCTGATTCCCATTTTTTGAGGATTCTGCCAATTGTGTCGCGCAAAGCTCGCAAAGCCCGCAAAGAAAAAATACGACATTATTATTTGTTCATTACTTATTTAAACTGTCAAACATGTATTCAAAATATGAGCCAAGGGAATGCGCCCGTTGCCGCAAGGTGCATATTTGCACACTGACCGTCCATTGCTCTTGCATGAAAGCAGAGATCACAGAGGCGACCTTTGATCAAATCTCGGGTCATTACGACGATTGCCTTTGTTCGGATTGTCTGAAAGAGTTGAATGCCATATAACGTGAATTAGGAAAGGCCATTGAAATCTACTATTTCCAAGGGTCAAGCCTTCATCGTTATTTTTTCAGGAAAATTTGAGTAAAGTACCAGGATCCGGAATTGTTCTGAACTGCAGAAATACCTGTGAGGGTGAAATCGCCTTCAATATTTGCTTTATGCCCTGAACTGCTCAGCCAGCCATCCACAACAGACTGTGCAGTCGTAAAGCCATATGCGACATTTTCACCGGCTGAACCTCCGCCAATCTCAGCCTTGATTCTGGCTATTCTGTCAGCAAACCCATCATGCGAGACTCCGACAGTTCCGTTTGCCATATTTGTAGAGTGAAGTTTTGCCTCGTTCCAGATTGTCTGATTCATGGTCAGTTCAACTTTACCAATAGATATCCGATGCAGATTAATCAATTGCAAAATTTCCTGATCCATTGAAGAATAGATTTCAGTCTCCTGATTCTTGCTACATGAGACCATCAGGATAAAGGAAGCCAGTAAAATTATTCCTGGGAGAAAACCTGCCGGCTGGAAATGTTTTCTGTCCATGATCAATGAAAGATTGATGAAACCATAGGAATGACTCACTAAATTACACAATTTCGGGTAATTTCAACTAATCAGAAACGACTTTTTAAAAAATAATCCCGTCAGTGACTGATGAAGTTTTGTTGGATCGAATCAACTTTTACCGATAATTCAGCGTCCATTCTGAACCAAACCGATCATTTCACTGTAACCCGTGTATTCGCAAAAATTTTCGAGATAAGCATCTCCTTCCATCCCTCCCAAAGTCCGGATCCTGTTCCAGTCCCTGCAAGCCCCTGCCTTGTCGCCCAACTGGTATTTACACATTCCCCTGGTGACAAGCAGACATTTGTCATTGGGGACATAGCGAACAGCCCTGTCATAAAAATACAAGGCATTTTTGTTGTTCTTCCTGTTGAAAAACTGCTTGTTGCCCAAAACAAGAAAATCTTGCGCTTCGCGAAAAAATTTATCGGTGGGATTCAATTCTCCGGGAGTAAATAAAATAGAAACTTCTCTTACTTTGGCAACGGGTTTACCGTTCTCAAAAGCCGGGCGCCACATGCCACTGGTGGACATCAGGACCCGTTCCACTTCCCTGTCAATGTCGGGAGAGACACTATTGATTATTGTCAGATCTGTTACCTCACCCTTTGAGGAGACAAGGAATTGAACAACCTCGGTTCCTTCCTGAT
>SESG01022718.1_pt1 | contig 16465 bp, 16 predicted proteins | sample 3171421 | NCBI WGS metagenome assembly SESG01 (sample SAMN10866946, study PRJNA518727) | freshwater metagenome | biome: subpolar coniferous forest; feature: holomictic lake; material: water; isolation source: holomictic Lake 227, 6 m and 8 m depth | place: Canada: near Kenora, Ontario | collected... | reverse complement strand
ATGGGCAATAGTTGAAGAGGAACTCAATAACAATGAAGGCAGATTATCACAAAAGACATTATCGTTGATATCATCTCCTGATGTTATAAAATTAATGAATACAGTTTCTAATTTTTCTTCCAACAAGCTCTTGTATGACAACAAGATGCTTGAAATCATGAACCTTATGGAGAAGATATCAAAAGATATTAATACAGCTTCTTTCTATACTAGCATGCTAGAGAAGAGACTGTCAGATTTTAGAAGGGCTAAAGAACTAATAAAAAGATAATAAATATTTTATTTTGGTAGTTTTTTAATTATTTGCTTCTTTTGTTCTGTGTCTATATTTACATATTTATATCTATCAAACATCATAACATGAGGTTTATAATTTTTAACATAATCATAATGCAGTCTATAAAGAAGTGAGAAAGATAGGGGAATAACAACATGATCTTCTATAACAATATCCCTCATTCTATTAAGTAATTTAAGTTTTTCAGGCCCTTTATTTATTAATGCGACCTTTTCATATAGATTTTCATATTCCAGATTGTAATAAGATGAGTAATTGGTTTTATATTTAAGTTTTCCCTTATAGAACATTCTTAATAATGCCTCTGGCGTACTAAAAAGAGAATATTCTGACACAGCGAATATATGAATTTTTCTATTACCTTCACTTATAATTTTTTTCACATCTTCTAATTGATCAACAAACTCCAGTTTGACGTTAATACCCACCTTAGAGGCTGATTCGGCAAAAAACTTACCCACCCTACCCATTAAAGGTGTTCTTTCTAAAAGAAGAACTAGCTCCTCAAGACCCTTTCCGTTAGGATAACCTGCTTTTGCTAAATCTTTTTTTGCCTCTTCTATATTATACGCACATGGGTTCCTATAATTAGAATCATACCCAAAAACATTAGGCGGTATTATCCAGTAAGCTGTAATTGGCTTTTCATAGAAAAAGACAGAAATGTTCTTTGCGTTATCAAAGGAATGTATAATTGCCTTTCTAAGGAATTTATTCTTCGCTATTAAAGGGTCTTTCATATTAAGGAGCAATCCTGAAAACTTTGAGTTATTAACCTGCTCGACACCTACACCAAGGTCTAAAGATGCTTTAGACAGATGATTATCATTTGGGAAATAATCATAAAAAGATTCTTGTTCAGGACTATATAAATCTATTTCACCTTTGTTAAAGGCAATCTCTCTTTCTCTATCAGTGCTTATATTTTTAATAACTATTTTGTCTATCAAAGGAAGCTGTAAATTGGCATCCTTTAAGAATCCTCTATTTACCTCTTCTTCAGAACCACGTGTAGGATATTTAGTATGAACATAATTTTTATTTTTTACCAATATTGTTTTGCCGTTTTTATTAAGTGAATCCAGCATGAAGGGACCAGTTCCTACAGGATGTTCGTTAAACTTGTCACCATAATACTCAAGAGCTTCTATCGGAATAATACTAGCTCCAGGTTGGATCATAGTCTCTATAAAATAAGGACATGGCTGCACTAACTTTATACTTACAGTGTTTTCGTCTTCCAATTTAAGACCAGACACTTCATTTCTCTTTATGAAAGTAACTCTATCGATCCCTTTTTTATATGCAAGTTTTGCATTTTTTCTAAAATCTATTAAACCATCTATATAGTACATAAAAAACGATCTTTTAAAAGGAGGTGACGCTGCAAAATATTTCAAGGAATAAATAACATCTTGAGCCTTAACAGAGCGTCCCTTACCTTTAGTACTTTTAAAACAAGTATCATCAATGAACTTAATCTCTGGTTTTATTTTTATTGTATATGTTAATCCATCTTTACTAATTTTAGGAAGTGCTTCCGCTATTAATGGGATTAGTTCATCCTGGTCTCCTAGATAACTATATTCATACAATGTCTCAAAAATCTGCCTAGACACTCTCTCTTCATAGACAGTAGAAGCCTTAGCTGGTTCTATGTTTTGTATTTTTTGTCTTGAATAAATATTAAGAACTTTCTCTTTATTTTTCTCTAAGCAGGACGATAACAGCGTTATTGAAATAAACAAAAACAGGATTGTTTTAGCTTTCATAAACACCTCGTTATAGACTTTTTGATCTCCCCTTAGCAAAAGCAAGGATCGCACCTAGACAAATAGATAGACACGCTGCCATTATTATTCTGTATTCAGGTGCTAAGCAAAAAGTGATAGTGTGTGCTGGTATCCAAAACCACAAAATAGACGGAGCTACAACCTTCCACATATTTCTCCAATCTATTCGGTGCCAGATATCTACGATATCCCATTTTGAGAACAAGGCGCCCTTGTCTATCAACATATCCGTTATTCTATGAGCCGTCATCATAGGAAAGGCAAAGATCATATTCATCCAGGTCGATTTCCAAAAGGCATTAGATATTGTTAAAAGGTACCCATTGTTAAATACCGGTAGCATTTTCTTGGATATTAATGCATCTACGCCGTAACTATAGATCGGAAAAACAAAAGTGATTAAAATACCAAGGCAACCCCAAACAAAAGCTCTTTGATATATTCTTTTAAGATCTCTTTTTATTAACAACTCTCCAAGCGTCGCCAAAACAGCAAACTTAACAAAACCAGAGATAAGTGGGTATTCCACTGTAAGATAAATAAAAGTGTCTTTCATTAAAAACTATCTCCTATACCAAACATAAAACCTCTAGAACCTCTACCTTCAAAATATTCAAGTCTTGCAAAAGAATTAAGCTCACTATTCAAAAAATATCTAAAACCAGCACCATAGGAAGGGAGGTAATCATTCAGCCTGAATTTTTTTATAGAGTTAGAATGATATCCTGCCCCAAGAAAAGCTGTCAGCATAAATCTATCAAACATCATCCATCTATATTCACCCCTAAAGATAATCATATGATAATCTAAATATCTATCGTGATCATAGGCTCTTAGTAAGTCCCCTATACTAGATAATTGCTTATATGTTGGAGTACCACTTAAAAAATTCATATACAACTGGAGAGCTATCATATGGTTTTTTAATAAACCAAGATATTCCCTGAAATCAAAAGTATGTTTTCCAAAATCAGATTTACTCCCAAAGGCACTCAAGTAGAACATATTAGCAATTTCATAGGCAAAGGATGTTCTAGGAGTATAAATATCTTCGTTGGGAAGATTACCTAGAATAACCCCAAGACCTGAAGCAACAGAACCTGTCAAACCCATAAAAGTACTTTCACTAAAGACAGAAGCAGGCGTTCTACTGCTCATATCGTTGTATTGATAGTTGTATCTTATTCCAATATAAGAATCAGCAAAAACTCGCTGTCTGTAATTCAGAATAAAATCAAAATCAGAGGCTCTGTATTCCCCTAATAGAAAGGGAGTCTTTTGAGATATTTGGTAAAAAGAAGCCCACCTTCTGTTGTAATTAAAAGAGGCATAAAGATTATTTAAGTCATTCTTCCAATAATTATTAAAGCCTATACCCATCTTTACATATTGATTTTGCCCAGCAGTAAAAGTAGTTCTTAGATAGTTAGGATTACTTTTTAGTGACTCACCAGCTCTTCTAAAGTAATAAGAAAAATCTATTCCAGCCGCTGTTGTGGTTTGATCAATTCTCTCATATATAGGGAAAAAACTATAACCGCTACTAAGAAACTTACTGCCATAAAGCGGTGTTTCTTGCTCAGCCACGAACAGTTCCTTTGAGTTATCAGAATTATTAGAGTTGTCAAAATTATCAGAGTTACTAGAATCGTCGTATTCTAATGGTTCAGAATTAGAATAATCTATTTTGTATGGATCAAGCCCTTGCCCAAAAATATTAAAAGTAAAAAACAAAGAGAAGAACAAAAGAGATCTCATGCTGTTACCTTTTTACCCTTCTTCATTATTATACCAAAAACAGAGATTATTATTATAATTCCTCCCAGCAAAGTAGCTGGTGATACTTTCTCATTTAGAACAAAGTATCCTAATATTACAGCTATAAAAGGATTTACATAAGAATAAGTCATTATCACACTTATGTTAAGAGTAGCAAGAGCCTTAAGATAGACAGTAAATGCTATTATTGATCCAAAGATCATAAGATAAATAAGTGCAAACCAAGCAGAAGCTGTTGGGTGAGGAAAAGGTTCTCTAAGTAGCAGAGACACTATCAAAAAACCTACGCCACCAAAGAACTGTTGATACCCTGACATTGTTAGCGTTGATAGACCAACTTTATTTCTTTGTTGGTATAAGGCTCCCATCGCCCAGCTGATCATACCAATAACTATCACTAACACCGCAAAAGAATTTATATTAAAGCCGTCCTTAAGTCTTGGCAGAACCAATATCGTTGTTCCGCAGAAACCTATCAAAATAAACAAGAGCAGATACAGGCTCGGTCTTTTTCTATCAAGTATGGTTTCCATTATAAGCACAAAGACTGGTGATGCCGCTAATATCAATGCTGTATACCCTGATTCTATATACTGTTCACCCCAAAGTATCAAACCATGACCGCTTAACCAAAGCAGTAGACCAGACAAGGCCAGCTTCTTAAATTCAGGCATTGTTATTCTTATTCTTTTCTTCATAAGGTAGCAGATCAAAAGGATAACAGGCCCCGCAATAATTAATCTAGCTGCTCCAAAAGAGAAAGGGGAAAAACCGCTGCCGTTCATTACACCAATACGCATAGCAAGGTAAGTGCTGCCCCATATTAAATATATAGTAGATAGATATGAAAATGTTTGCATGCGCTAATAATTAGCATATTGTAGCAAAGAGTATATAATAAACTTTAAGGTAATACACATTGGCTCTTAAAAAATTTTTTATCTATTTACTTAAAATATCTGCCGCTGTTGCCATAATATGGTACATGATACATTCCAGACGATTAAATGTTAGAGCTATCTACGGAACAAAGGATCATCTTGATCTAATAATACTCTCTTTTTTAATCATGCCTGTTGCTATTTTCGTAACGTTCTACAGATGGAAGTTGCTTTTAAAAGGGCAGGACATAATTCTCAGCAATAAGGAAATTATATCCCTCGGATTCATCGGGATGTTTTTTACCTCTGTACTCCCAGGTGCCGTGGGGGGAGATATAATAAAGAGCGTTTATATAGCAAAAAAGGTAAAAGGAAGGACTGTTTCCTCTGTATTAACGGTCCTTTTGGATAGGATAATAGGGCTTGCTGCTTTAATAATAATATGCGCTGTAGGGCTGTTGATAAATCTAAAAACAGTTTTACATAACACAGAGCTGACGTCTTTAGGCATAGTTATATTTACATCGCTATTTGCTATAATTATAATGACCTTTTTTGGACTTTCCAAAAAAGTACGCAGTAATGTTTTTTTTAGTAAGCTTATAAACAAGTTACCGCTCTCTGGGTTTATAAATAAGGTTTATGATTGCTTCTACGCCTATAGAGATAAGCACAAATACTTGACCTACTCTCTATTACTGTCTTTTGTGAACCACGCTCTTAACATAACCATCTTCTATCTAATAACCCTAGCTTTAGGTTTTGATCAACTAGGGATTTTTGCTTATTTCTTCATAGTACCACTTGGGCTTATCACCATGGCAATACCAATCACACCTGCTGGAATAGGTGTAGGGCAAGCAGCTTTTTTAAAATTATTTGAGTGGGCAATGGGAATAAAAACAACAATAGGAGCAGACGCTATAACAATCTGGCAGGTTCTCTTCATTCTGATATCTTTGTTTGGTGCTGTATTCTACATCTCTTATAAAAAAGAAGAAGTTAAAAATTAGGCTATTTTTATACCCTGGAGGAATAAGATGAGAGCATTTTTAATTTTAGTTTTATTAAGTTATGTACACCCTACCTATACACAGAACGCTGATCCTTATACGAATAAAGCAGATAAAACTTATTTTAAGACTAACGTACAAAACCCAAATAGTCCTCCCAGTGAATATATAATCTCCAGTAATATAAAAATGGATAGCTACCTCTCCATTCCTTTTAAATGTTATCAGGGTGAAAGGCTTAAAAAGATTAACCCTTGTTTAGTACCAAAAGAAACAATATCAATTATTGGTGCTACTAATACAGGGCTTTTATTAAAAAACACAAATGGAAAAGCGAATGATACAAGTCTAAGTTTATGCCTGTTCCAACCAGGTTATAAAGACGAATCTAACCAGAAAGAGCATCCTTGCGAGTTTGAAACTACCGCTATAGAAAGAGATGGCAGAATAGTAGAGTCAGAATATAAATATTACGATATTATCTACAACAATTCAAAGGATCCTGAAAAGACATTTAGAGACACTATAAATGATGAAAAGAACAGAATAGTTATATTGGCTGAAGCACATGTTGGAGATTATAGGGCAAACTTAATAGTAAACAACGTTGAGCTACTCAAACAAAAGAATTATACCTTAGCAATAGAGGCTGATACAGATTGTATATTACCATCTACTATTAGAGAAACCGATGGTAATTATCGTGATACAAAAGAGTATTTAGGTGTAAAAAAAGATAAAGCAACACTTGAAGATTTTTTTACTGCTTTCAACAACAAAACATTGCCTGATCCTAAGGGGACAGTTGAATCGATATTTGAATGTCTCGCTGGTTATGACTGGATCTCTGTTTTATATAACAAGGGACTGGTCATTTTCCCGATGGAAAACAGACAGTCTAATGTAAATGCTTGCGAAAAAGGTGATAAAGCTTCCTGCAAAGAGACAAGAGACAAAACTATGTATGAGAACATCAAAAGAAAGATTAAAGAGAACAAAAAGGTCATAGTAATGGTTGGACTTAGCCATGTATCTAAAAAAGAATTTAAAGCTTTTGCTAAAGATGCTGAAATATCCATGATTTTTGGTGTAACACAACAGGCTTTAAGTTACAGAGAGCCTCTTTCTCTTGGTAAAAGACTAAAAAGTGATCCAGAAATTAAAGATAATATAACTATTTTGGGTAATTTTTCTTCATCACACGATGCCCATATAAACGATATTATAGACGTTGACCATCACAGGCTTTACACTCCTGCTGGTAGGGCAGGTGCAAGTTATACATGCAAAGAAGATGTATTCAGAAAATATAATATACAGGCAAATAAAGCAGCAACCCGTAACTTTTTCTGTGGAAACTTGGATGACTACTATTTAGACGGAGTAATGATCACCGTTTATAGAAAAGATCAAAAAGATAAACCCTTGTAAAGAGCTTCCTGGACAAGGGCTTGGCGTTTATGTTATCTAAGAACCTAGAATAGGGTGATAACAAAATGATCAGATTAATTTTTGTGTTCTTTGTAACAACTTCTTTTCTAAATGCTGAAGAACCAATCAATTACATAAAACACAGAACTTGGTATAGCGGTTTTATGGGTTTGGATGATTATTTTCTTATTAGAAAAATTAAATACAACCAAGAAAACTGGTACATAATGAATCCTGCAACCCTTGTAAAACATAATAACAATATTATAAAAGATAAAACGTTTTATGAGACCTTGCTGGCAGATGACTCGAGAACAATGCTCTCCATCAATGAAGAAGATCTATCGGAGTGCTTAAAAAGCTCAAATAACAAAGTAAGGACTTTCTTTCCTACAATATTCACCCCTGAAAATATTGAAATGAATACTGAAGATTATAAAGATGTTTTTAAATGTTTTTGTAAGGCAAAGCCTGACAAATTAAATGAACATGGCTTTCTTTATAGAATAGATCCTATAAAAATATTCGGACTTGAATTTGACATAATTGGCAACAAACTCAATATTTTATATTGTAGAAATGGAGATGTTACAGAAGAAGGATTCATAGAACAACTGCCTGCTCAGCAAATTGCCAAGTTTTTTAATAAAGTCAGATGGTAACTGTATAGTATTATTTACCGACGTACTTAAGCACAGTTGTTCCCCACGCAAAACCTAAGCCAAAGCCAGCTATAACCCAATAGCGACCATTATTGCATCTTTCATGTTTTTCAATAAGCTCATGTAAAGCTATTGGTATAGAGGACGCAATGGAATTACCCTTGTTCCAAAGATTAATATAATTTTTTTCGGCTGGTATACCACAACGGGAACCGATCTCTTCTAACATCAACTTATTCGCCTGATGCATAACAACCCAATCTATATCATCCATGGCAATATTAGCTTTCTTCATTACCTTGCCAGCAGACATAGGGACTGTGGCATTCGCAAACTTCATTACCTGTCTTCCATTCATATATAAATAGTTCTTGGATCTCTCTATTCCTGGTTTTATTTGCTCAAACTTTGATGTTTCTTCGCTTATTTTTAGTCTTGATCCGCCTGCAGGTATTATTATGTGTTCAACACCTTTACCATCAGTACCAAAATCATGAGCTACTATTTCAAAAAGTTTAGGATCTTGTTCAACAAGGACAGCACACGCTGAATCACTAAAAAGTGTATCAACAGTATAGTCTCTGTAGCTAAGATAAATTGAAAATTTATCAGCAGTAACCACTATACCTTTTTTAAAGCCCATTCCAGCTATAAGACTCTGTGCAATAGATAAAGAATGTACAAAGCCAGTGCAGCCCATTCTTAGATCAACTGAATAGATTGAGTTAGGCAGTTCGCACATAGACTGAACCTGAGCAGAGGTCTGTGGCAATAAATAGTCTGGAGTTAGCGTACACAAAACTATAAAATCGATCTCGTTTCTATCTATATTATGTTTTGATAATAACTTATTTACTGCTTTTGCGGCAAGATCGCTTGTCGCTTCATTGTCTGCGGCAATATGTCTTTCTTTTATACCAACTTTTTCTTCCAAAAAGTCATTCTTGGCATGTTCAAAAAAGTCATTATCAATTATTCTTTCAGGTAAATAATACTCTATAGCGCTAATACCGATTCGCATATTTATCTCCTCTTATTTAAAAACTATTACGCCATAAAGCTATTCAAGTCAAAGGGAGCATATTTTTTACTTAAACAATGCGTCAAGGTGTGTTAGCTTAGCCCCCATGAAGGTGTCCATACTAAAAAGGACTATATTAAAGCTGCTACAGAAAGGTCAAACCAAAAGCCTTTGTGAGCTAATATCAAGAATACACCCAGCTGACCTTGCCCTTGTTGTCCCAAGCATAAAACTAAAAGAAAGAAAAACACTGTTTGAAGAAGTAATAGATGATAAGAGCTGCGCCTTGATACTATCTGAAGTATCTGACAAAAAATTAGTAATTAAGATCTTGAACAACATAGATCATAAACGAATAAGTAAGATTTTTCATCATATCCCAACAGACGTTGCTGCAAGTATATTAAGTGGACTTAAAACAACAGATATTGAAGCCATACTCAGACTAACAGAAAAAGAAGACGCGACAAAAATAAATGGACTATTAAGATATGAGCAAAAAAGTTCAGGTTCTATAATGACACCTACATTTAAATCATTCCACCAGAACCTGGATGTTGACTCTGCTATAAAAGAACTAAGAGCTAGTCAGGCTACTTCAACAAGTTCCTATATCTACGTTACAGACAAATCTGGCCGTCTACAAGGATATATGAATCTCTGTGATCTTCTGTCTGCAAAAGAAAACTCTAAATTATCTGAAATAACATGGGTTCATAATATTTATGTTAAAGCACATGAACCTATTGAAGAAGTTCTAAGAAAAGCAAATAGATATCACTTAATAGAAGTTCCTATAATAAGTAAGGACAGAATGCTTGTCGGTGTTGTTACGATTAATAATATTATAAAAATAATGAAAAATAATAGTTCTGAAAATATGCTAAAAAATGTTGGAGTCCCTTATATAGAGGACCCAATTAATGCCTCAATATGGAACAACTTAAAGATCAGGTTCTGGTGGTTAATGTTCTGCTTTATTGGAGCACTAGCGATTTCTTTTGTTCTCAATAAGACAATTGTTGACGTAAATCACATAACATCATCTTTATTTATGATCCCAGTAGTGGCAATACTGTCTATTATAAACAGTATCCAGACTTCTACTTCTACGACTAGAAATATCTTCTTAGGTAAAATAGATGGGGGAGTAAAGTTCAAATTCCTATATAACGAAATCAAGGCAAATCTTTTTCTCGGAATATTTTATGGTTCTGCCTCCGGTTTTTTTAGTTTTTCTTTTTATCATCAGTTAAAACTAGCCTGTGTAACGTCATTATGTATAGCTTTAGTCTTCCCTGTATCTGCGATACTAGGCTTTATGTTCCCAGTTATAATGACCAAAATTAAAAGGCTACCGGCCGGCATCTCATTACCTTTTTTAGCGACAATTTCGCTCTTGATCTGTGCTATTATGTACCTTTTGCTATCGACTAATCTTATGGCAATAGATATAATACGCTAGATATGACCGCTAATACTTTCTCCACTGATGCAATACTACTTACTAAGAAAAAATTTGGTGACGGCCACGTTAATCTATGCCTATTAACAGATCACTTTGGATTAATCCGAGTCTGTGCATTTGGAGGACAAAGGCTTTCTAAAAGATTTAAAGGCGGTATAGAATATTTTCAGATCTTTGAGGCAGAGATACAGATAACAACACTAAATAATCAACAGAATTACAATCTATCCTGCATAAAAAGTGTAAAAGAAAGATTTGCTAGTATTCCTACAATGATGGAAAAATACGTAGCTGTAAGCTATGTACAGGAAATGAGTTCTATGCTCCTTAACCAACTGGAAAGAAACAACTTAGGCTCAAGCTCATACTTTAATCAGGTAGTAGAATGTATAAGCAAGATAAACAGCCTAACAGACAAGAACAATATCCTAGATGAAGTTTATAATCTTAGTATATCCCTGTATCAAAGCACTGGATTTATACCAGAGATAGAATGCTCCGATAGTAACAACACAAAGCTTTGCCGTTTAGAAAACTTTAATAGTAATATTTTAGAGAAAAGCCCTAAATCATTTACAATGCTATCTAATCTTTATAGCTAAAAACAACGTTAAATAGCCTACATAATCAGACAAAAGTGATCACTTTTGTGTTAAGTTTTATGTATAAATTTACATTTACGTAATTATATCAAATAATTACGAATTGGTCTGATTATTGCAAAAATAAGTGATTAGGGGGCCAAAACATGATGAAGAAAATAGTTTTATTGTTTAAGGTAAAACAAATAATAATAATTCTACTTCTATCACTATGTGCCTCTAGCTACACATACGCTCAAGATGATGGATTAAATAAAAAGACAAAAGACTCTATAAGAGCTAACAACAATGATTCAACTTATACTAATAAAACAACTAAAGCTTCTCTATCCTATACAATAAAAACAGATAACAAAGCTATCTCGTTTGATATTTTTTGACTTTGTTTTAATAATACTGAGTAGTTTTTAACAAATAATTCTGAACATAATCAGTGACGGACTCTTCTAGTCCGGTAAATCCATCCTTATAGCCAGCGTCTAATAATTTTTTATTATTAGATTCTGTAAGATACTGATATTTATCTCTTATCTCTTCTGGCATATCAAAGAACTCTATAATAACTTTTTTATCCATAGCCCTTAATATTGATGCTGCAAGATCATTAAAGCTTCTTGCTTTTCCAGTTCCAAGATTAAAAATACCAGAGATGTTCTTGTTCTTTACAAAGAAATCTACAACCTTAATTATATCTTTTACGTATATAAAATCCCTTCTTTGATCACCGTGAGGAATCTCTTTAATATAAGATTTGAAAAGTTTAATTACTCCTTCCTTTTTTGCCATTGGAAAAGAAGTATATATTACACTGCTCATTTTATTTTTATGATATTCATTAGGACCAAAGACATTAAAGAATCTAAGACCAACAACTTTTTTGTGATGACCATTCTTTATTACCCATTTATCAAATAAAAGTTTAGAAAAGCCATATGGATTTAAAGGTCTTAGATCAAAAGTAAGATTATCAGAATCATTAAAGCCCAAGGTCCCATCACCATAAACAGACGCTGAAGATGCATATATAAATCTAATCTCATTAGTAATGCACCAAGAACATAGTCGCTTGCTATATTCATAGTTTTGCTTCATTAGGTAATCCATATTAAATTCCGTCGTATCTGCACAAGCGCCCATATGAAGGACCAGGTCAATCCCTTTTATTTCTCCTCTTTCTAGTTGTTCAATAAAAAGGTCTCTATCAACCATATCTATAAAATTCATTCCAAGAAGATTTTTCCATTTTGCAGGCTTTGTAAATTTATCTACAAGCAGTATCTGATGATTACCCATTCTGCTAATATGCTGTGCCAGAATACTACCAATAAAACCTGCTGCTCCAGTAATAATAATCATCTCAAAGCCTCTCTAATTTAGTGTAATTTGAGTATTTCTGTGTATAATATACTTCAATCGGATAAAAACAAGTATTAAAAACAGGGAGATAGCTATGGGTAGGAAAGAAATTCTTTTAATATTCTTTTTGTTCTTGATAGGTGCTGGAGTTATATTTGCGATGGGTATTAAAGTAGGTGAATATCTATTTGAGAATGAATGCCAAACCATTCTAGAGGAAAGTATAAAGAAGTCCTCTGTACAGGAAAAGGCAACTCAAGAAACTGTGACTACTGATGACACAGCCTCTGCTGAACAGATAAAAACAGACATTCCTACAGAAACACCAAAGATAGAACAAACAAAATCTGAATCAGAACCAAAAATAAATGAAAACGAAAAGAAGGCAAAAGGAAAAGTAGATAAAGCAGAAAAGACAGACAAAGCTCCTTCTAATATGAGTATAAAAGAAATAACTCAAGAAATAAAAGGTAAGTATACCATACAGATAAGTTCTTATCAGGACGAACTTGAAGCACAACAGGTCGCATATAAATTATATAGTTCCGGATTCAAGCTTGCTTACTACATGGAAGCTGAAATACCAAACAAGGGTATCTGGTATAGAGTTGGAATAGGCTTCTTTAAAAAAAGAGAGAGTGCAAGAATCTTTGCTGAAATGCTGAAAAAGCAGAACAAGATAGACTCATACATAATAAGGATAGTAGACTAATTTGAAAGTGCATTGCGTTATAATGGCTGGTGGTAGAGGCACACGCTTCTGGCCAGAAAGTAGAACAAAAAAACCAAAACAAATTCTTACCCTTGTTGATAATAAGTCATTATTGGAAGAAACAGTAGAACGAGTAATAACTTTATGTCCAACATCTAACATTCATATAGTTACTGGAGTAGATATAGAGGAAAAAGTATCAAACATACTATCTGACTATAGCGGTATAAAAATAATAGCAGAACCAAAAGGAAGAAACACTGCTCCATGCATCGGTTATATGGCATCAAGGATCTCATTCTATAGCTCACCAGACGATATAATGGTCATTTTGCCATCAGATCATCTAATCGCTAATAAAGAAAAATTTCTTAGAACTATCAGTGATGCAATAATAGCAGCCAATGAAAACGATACAGTTGTTACAGTAGGTATAAAACCTTCTTCACCAAACACAGGATATGGATATATACAAGCAGGGAAAAAAGTAAAAGAACTTGAGCATGGTAGTCCATTACACAAAGTCGTCTCTTTTAAAGAAAAACCTTCGCTAGATACTGCAAAACAATTTATTAAGAGTGGCGACTATCTCTGGAATGCCGGTATTTTTCTTGTAAAGGCAAAGGTTATACTTAGCGAGATAAAAAAACATATGCCTGAATTATATAGCGGGCTGGAAGAAATAAAAAAAGCATTTGGGACAAAAGAAGAACTAAAGACCTTCAATAAAAAGTTTGTGGACCTACCTTCTGAATCACTAGATTTTGGTGTAATAGAAAAACTTTCTGGCACACTAACCATACCTGCTGAATTTGGATGGAATGATCTTGGGAGCTGGAATAGTCTTTATGACATAAAAGATAAAAAAGATTTTGGTATAAGCAATCAGAAGAATGTCGTTTCTGTTAATTCAAAAGACAACATAATTAATACATATGATGGCAAAAAGCTTATCGCATTACTTAACGTTGAAGACCTAATAGTAATAGATACTCCAGATGTTTTATTAGTAGCTAGCAGAAAAGATGATCAAAAAGTAAAAGAGATAGTTCAGATAATAAAAGATAAAAAGCTTGATGAGTATCTTTAAGATGATTAGTGTCTTTAAAATTATGACAACTTTATGAAAAAAATAGTATACACGTCAATAATATTCTTGGTCGTTTTAGTTCTGATATCAGTTTTAGGTCTAGATATAAAAACCGCAAAATTATTTTATATGAGTGGTGGAGACCCCATATGGAAATATTCTAATCTTGGACTATGGAAATTCTCTTATAGATATGGTTATATACTTCCTAATCTAATCGGCGTATCTGCCTTTCTATTGATATTAGTCTCCTTCTATAATGAATATCTAAAACCTTGGAGAAAAAGACTAATACTAGCAGTTTTACTTCTTCTTATAGGGCCAGGACTTATAACCCAGACCTTAAAGGTTAGCTGGGGACGTCCAAGACCAGTGGAAATAAAAGGATTTGGCGGAAAATATGAATTTAGAACACCATTTAATCCAAATTTTAGTTTAATGGGTAATAAAAATGATGGAAATTCCTTCCCAAGCGGACATGCCTCTATAGGTTTCTACCTATTAGTACTTTATTTCATTCTTGATAGAAAAAAGAGATTCCTGCTTGTGGGCCTTGCCTATGGCGGACTTATGGGATTTGGACGAATGGCACAAGGAGGACACTTCCTGTCTGACATCTTGACATCCTTGTTTATTGTTTATATTACCGCTGAGGCATTGTACATTTTTTTAGGTATTAATAAAAAGAAATATAAGGAGTCTTAGGCATGAAGAAGAAAGTTGTTATCATGGGTGCTGCTGGTCGTGATTTTCATAATTTTAATGTTTATTACAGAAACAATAATAATTATGAAGTAATTGCATTTACAGCAACACAGATCCCAGACATTGATGGAAGAAAATATCCAGCTGCTCTTTGCGGAGAAGGCTATCCAACAGGTATTCCTATTTATGCAGAAGAAGATCTTCCAAAGATAATAAAAGAGAACAATATTGATGAAGTTGTTTTTGCATACAGCGATATACCTCACGAAAAACTTATGAACAAGGCTTCATGGGTTATGTCGATGGGGCCAGATTTTATAATGATGGGACCAAAGTCTACAATGATAAAAAGCACTAAACCAGTTATCTCCATTTGCGCAGTAAGAACAGGTTGTGGAAAGAGCCAAACAACAAGAAAAGTTAGTGAAGCACTTATAGCAGCTGGCAAAAAAGTTGTAGCTATAAGACACCCTATGCCTTACGGCGATCTTGTAGAACAAAAAGTTCAAAGATTTAGCACAATAGCTGATCTTAAAAAGCATAAATGCACAATAGAAGAGATGGAAGAGTATGAACCACATATCGAAAGAGGCGTTATCCTATACGCTGGCGTTGATTATGAAGCAATACTAAGAGAAGCAGAAAAAGAAGCTGATGTAATTCTTTGGGATGGTGGAAATAACGATCTATCTTTCTATAAACCAGACCTGGAAATAGTTGTTGTTGATCCTCACAGACCAGGACATGAGTTAATGTATCATCCTGGAGAAACAAATCTAAGACGTGCGGATGTTGTAGTAATAAATAAAATAGATTCGGCTGACCCAGAAAGCATAGAAATGGTTAGAGAAAATACTCGTTCTGTAAATCCAAAAGCTATAATAATAGATGCAGCGTCTCCACTATTTGTAGAAAAAGCAGAATCAATACTAGGAAAAAGAGTATTGGTAGTAGAGGATGGTCCAACACTAACTCATGGAGAAATGCAGTACGGAGCTGGTTTTGTTGCAGCACAAAAATATGGTGCAGCAGAAATAGTTGACCCAAGACCATTTGTAGTAGGAGAAATAGAGAAGACTTTTGAAAAATATCCAAATATTGGGCCTATCCTTCCAGCAATGGGTTATGGAGACAAACAGGTAAGAGACCTTGAAAAAACAATCAACAATGCAGAGGTTGACCTGGTAGTAATAGGAACCCCAATAGACCTTAGTAGAATAGTAAAGATAAACAAACCTTCAGTAAGGGTTCAGTATGAGCTTCAAGAAATAGGGACACCTGATATAAAGAGCGTACTAAAAGCTAAAAAGTTCATATAAGGTAATTTAGTTATAACTAAAAAAGGCCTGGTCAAGAATGATCAGGCCTTTTTTGCGCCTTGACACAGCATTCTAATTTTCTGTATACGGTATCTATGATCAATAAGATACTATTAGTCTCATTCTTCTTCTGTATAAGCATCAACGCACAGGAACAAAATTCTGATAGAAAGCTCATGCTCTACTCTTATGATAACAAAACATGGGGATATGTAGATGAATTGATGTGGAACAATTACGATGAATGGAACGTCGTTATACCTGCCAGATTTGAAGAAGCTGGAGAATTTATTGATGGTCTAGCTAGAGTTAAGGAACAAGGACTTTTTGGTTAT
>SESG01030155.1_pt1 | contig 16477 bp, 13 predicted proteins | sample 3171421 | NCBI WGS metagenome assembly SESG01 (sample SAMN10866946, study PRJNA518727) | freshwater metagenome | biome: subpolar coniferous forest; feature: holomictic lake; material: water; isolation source: holomictic Lake 227, 6 m and 8 m depth | place: Canada: near Kenora, Ontario | collected... | reverse complement strand
TATAAACTCCAATTCTTTTTGAAATGGAAAGCATTCAGTAAAACCTTTAATATCTGATTTTTTTTCAATACATTGTTGATATGATTTTAATGGATAACAATATAAACCAGTTGGGGTATTCCATTGATTATTTTTATTTACCAAAGATACATTATTTGTACTACGAAAACTAACATAAAGTTTTTCATATCCAAAAGTTTCAATCATATTTTTTATTTCATTGAATGTATTTTCTTTATATTGTACTGCTCTGGCTTCATCCAAATCTTCATTAAAGAAGCTTTTAAATTTATCGGTTACTTTGCCTTTGATTTTACTTGCAAAATCACGCTTAACTTGACTGAAATACATTGAATTTCCAATAAAATATTTAGTCACGCTTCCAACATCATCATAATTAAATGTTACACCACCGTCTTTATTTACTGTATGTTCTACATTACCAAAAACATTTGCTGATATTAATTTAAATATTGCAATTGTTTCTATTTTATTAGGTTTTCTATAACCATATCTATTAACTAAAATATTTGCAAGTTCTTTACTAGCCATACCCCAAACTGGAATATTCTTTTGATTGATTTCCTTCAAACCATTCATTATTGATTTAAGACCACCAGCAACACCTGTTAGTTTATAATAACCACTTCTTTGTGGTCTTAACGTTACATAACCCTGATCATCGCCAAAGAACATCCAATCACCTGCTCTGCTGTTGAATTTATTAAAATCCCAAGAAGTACCTGTGGATTTCTCATAAGAAGTTTTGAATATGTTGTAAATATCTTGTTTGCCTTGACTGCTCAGACTATAATAGTCAAAACTTTCTTCAATTCCATTAACTGTCATATATTATTTTTATAATAAATACTTAATTTTTAGGTAAAAAAAAACCCTCTTTCGAGGGTTTCTATGTTTTAGATTTTTTCTTCCTTCTCTACAAGATCAAAAGTAAAATCAAGACTTTGATTATCGAATACAACACTCAATTTATTATCATCAAATGTTTTAAATTCATTAAACCATTTCTTAGACAAAATCAATGCAAATTTAATTTCAGCAATTTTCTGCATAACATTTCTTTTTGCAGTAACAGCAGCTTTAACCTTTTCATTGATATAATCTTCTAATACTTTATTGTTACTAGCAATGTTTTCTTTAGATTCAAGGATCAATTGAACTTCTTTGATAGTACCTGACATTAACCATTCACCAGCTTTTAATGAAGTACCACTAACTAATTTAGCTAATACGTCACTTACTTTTGGCAAACTCGACAAACCCTTAATCTTTGTGATTAAATTAACACTCATATAAAAATCAGTTGATTCAACAGCTGTTCGTTTAGGAGAAAATCCATTGAAGTCTGTGATACCAATTTCTTTTAACCAATCAGCACATTCTTGACCCATTAAATCCACCAAACTTTCACTTGTCTTAGGAAATAAATTCTTTTTGTAATCTCCATAAACTTTTGAAATTGCTTGGCTTTTAACCAGTTTCCACTCCAATTCAGCTAATATATTCGCAGAAATGCTTTTAATCATTTTTCTATTAATAATCGGCAATGAAGCTAAATCAATAATAACTTTCTGATTTAAATGATCAAATTCAAAACTAACTTTATTAATTGATAGAAAATCTACTAATTCTTTAGTATAATCTACTGGAAGTTGGGTAACGTTAAGAATACCATCTTTAATAAGTGTAAAGGTATTGTACTTGAATGTACTAATTTCATCTATACCGAATTTATTTTTAGGAAGTACAGCTTTACCATCAATTCTTGCTAACAAGCTAAGATTAGCACGTTCACTATTCCAAACCAAATTATTCAAAGAATAACCACGATCAGGATCAGTATTTTTAAATTCGATATCGATTTTTTTATCAGCAAGTTCTTGTGATATTTCAACCATTTCAGCAACTGTTTTTGCTTCTGATAAACGTTTCTGATCAGCATCTGATAATTTACTACCAACAGCTACCATTTTACGACCAACTCTATTATAGTTGAAGTTTTCATGATTTGGGTAGAATTTAACATCCATATCACCAAGATCACCAATTAACTGCATTAAGTTATAAGCATCATCTGCAACAGGTTGAATTGGTGATTTACCATCTGGAAAACGTTTACTTTGATCAGCAACACATTCTTTAATTGCTGAATTAAATTGAAATAATTTTTGTTTACCAAAACTATTCAATAACATCTTATAATGATAATTATCACCCAAAATGTAAAATAATTTTTCAGCTATTTCATTTTGCATCTTGTCAGACAGAACGTTTATTGCAGCATAAATAGCAGTTTCAAGATCAGAATCTAGATTTAATTCTGAATTCGATGAAACATTTGAGAAATAATAAAGAGTTTTTATATCCTCATTTATTTTTATAGTACCAGTATTGGTATTATAAACACAAATACCACCATATAAATCAATTGAGTAAGCAAAGTCATATAATGAATTAACATTTACTTCAATTTTTTTATTTGTTTTTAATGTTTTATTTAGACTTTGTTCAATTATTAAATCATAATCATTAAAATCACTACAATTTATTTTACTACCACCCAAAATTTCACTCATTTGAGTTAGTTTTGCTGAATCACAATAATATTTATATTCAACAATTGTAGATGATGCTAATTTAGAAGAAATTTTATTTAATGCAGAAATTACTTCGCTCCAAGGTACATCATTATTGCCACCATCTGACATGAAGATCAGATTAAATAAACTTTCGTTGTTTTTAACATTAATTCTATCAATAATTTCATTAACTAATTCTAATGGTTTTGCAAATGCTGTCATACCAACAGGTTTTAAAAATCTATCAATTGCTTCATTTAATTCACTTAATTGTTTCAATGAATTTACATTAACTTCTTCTTTTAATATACCAGCATCGTTTTTACCAGAAAACCAAATAATACTAAGGCTGTCTGTAATTTTAACAATGCTTGAAATTTTATTTTTTAAATTCTTACGAATTTCTGGTAAATCATATGACATTGATCCGCTAACATCAATAACAATAATATGATTAACACATTTTTCTTCTATATAAACAGTTTGGTTTGTTTCAATCTCATGTGAGACTAAAAATAAATCATTTTCAATTTTAATACTTTTTTTCATTTTTTACAGTTTTTAAATTACAATTATTTTTATTTACAAATATAATAATAATTTTAATATATTACAAGTTAAATTATTTTTTATTATCAGGCATATGTTTACATATTTCATTTAACCAACCTTTTTTACGTGAATAATCGTATGATGTTCTAGAATTTATTTGATATTCGTTTTTTGTTTTATATTTTAATGCATCTAATTTACATTTATCGAAATTCCATGTTTTCCATTTACCAACCATGTGTTGGCAAATATCATTAAGCCATCCATTTTTTCTAGCTGATTGATATGATCCATTGGAGTTTTTAAAATATTCTAATTTAGTTTTATGTTTCAATGCTTCTTCAACACATTTTTCTTTATTCCATTTCAAAATATTTCCACCAATTGTACCTGTTTTTGATTTATTCAATATAAACCAATTATTTTCTTTATAATAATTAACATAATATTCCTCTTTAATTATAGCTTCATTAACTTCAACATAATCAGTAATACATTTAAAATTTGGAGTTAATCCAGATTTTTCAATATGTTTAAACACAGATGAATTTTTATCAATTAAGTGTCGTGAAATCCTATTTTCAATTGAATAGGTTAATCCAATATAAATATGATTATCATTAAATTCTGCAACATATATGCATCTTTTTTTTAAACTACCAATTGGTTTCATGTGTATACAAATATCATTAATCCACTTATTAACACATGATCTATTATATGCTGATTCTGATTCCTTTTTAAATTCAGATTTTGTTTTATATTTTAATGCTTCTTCTTGGCATTTTTCTTTTGACCAATGAGTATTGCTAATCATATGTTGACATATTTCATCAAGCCAATCATTTTTAGATGCAATACCATATGGTGATGCTGATTTTTTCTGAAAATCACATTTTTTATTATATTTCAATGCTTCAATAGCACAATTTTCTTTTGTCCAATAATTTTTTGGTTTCATATTAGATTTTTTTATTAGTGAATTTATTTAAAATATATTCATAATTATATCTTCTATGTCCACTTGGTGTATAAACCACATTAATTTTATTTTCTTTTTCCCATAATCTAAGTGTTTTTGGTGTCACACCTAAGATTTTACTTGCTTTACTAATTGATATCAAATTCATAATATTATTTTAATATAAATACTAATATGTTTAAAATAGTATAGAAATGTGCAAGTTTTTTTTAAAATAAATCTCGTCACGAATTGTACAAACTTTCGTGACGAGATTATCGGTGTTTAAGCCGATAGAGTAGGTTTATCGGTGTTTAAGCCTAAACACCCCCTGCGTTAATTTAAATTATTTCACAAGCACCACCTGAACATGAAACAGCACCTGTTGTATCGATATCAGTAAATTTAGGTTTTATTTTTAATGTTGTCCAATCAATAAGATTAATATCACGATTAATTTCAACCCATCTATGATAATTATGAACATCTTTTAAACAGTAAGTCATATCAACATTAATCCCATTAAAATGTCTGTCAGTAAATTGTTTTGCTCTACGAACCCAATCAAGTTTATGAACATAATTATGAACAGTACCAACCAATTTTTTATCAAGGTATCTTTTATATTCTTCCATTTCTGGTCTAATTTTATTATCAACTAAAACCTGTAAAGTTCCATTTTTAAATCCTAAATTTTCCCATAATTCTTTTGGTGTAGAAAATCTAATTTTGTCATTAACTTCTTTTTCTGTATGTTCTAATTTTTCACCAATACCTAGAACAGTTTCACAAGCCAACCATAAATTATTATTAAATGCTGACAATCCATCAACAATTAAACCAGAAGCAAAAACAGCAGCATCACCATATTTTTTTACTAATTCAGATGGTGTTAAAATTGAAGTAAATGGTGCTTGATTGTAATCTTTATCACCTGTCATTGGTAATAAACTAATACCTGCAAAATATTTTTTATTTTCAAAAATATAATCTTCAACTTTATCCCAATCATCAACAATGATTGTATTACTTACATTATGTCTGATATTCTTATCTGTACATAAATCAACATTTGTTCCTTCTTCAACCCAATTTTGTTGAGTTAATTTAACAAACTCAAGTAATTTAGTACCATGTAATTGATCTTTAAAAATGCTACCATCATTAGCAATAATTGGAAATGATATTACCCAATCAGTACCACTAGCTGACCAAACAGAATCTTCAACCATTTTTGGATTAACTTCTTTAAAGTATTTGGCAAAATCATCTTCTTTATTTGCTTGAACATTTCTAATATAATTTTTAGAATGTTCACCATGAATTCCAGAAGCTGTTGATAATAAAACACTTGCATTTCCTGACGGTTTAACACAAGTCGTTCTAGCTGCTTGATTAATACCAATCATTTTAGCAACCTCTTTATTAATTTCTTTAATAATTCTAGCACCTTCTTTTTGAATTTCTGGATTTAATAAAATATCTGGATTATTCATTAATCCTGTAATACTACAACCTAATAATGCTTCTCTATCAAAAATTTGTTTTGTAATGTTATCAACATATTTGAAATCAGTATATGCTGCTTGCATTGTTCCAATAATTGCACCTGCTTTACATGCTTCAAAGAATTTTTCTTTTGTATCGCATTGACCACCATTAATCTCAACTAAATTACATTGTTTGGTTAAAACATTAGCAAATAATCCGTTATGTGTTTCTGGTTCTTCAAAACAATATGAATCATGTAAACCATCTAATTTTGTTATTGATTTAATTAATTGTGTTTTACCTTTTCCTTTTATTTCTTTAGATTCTAACAACATTCTATTAGAATATAAATCTTTAGTATCTGATATCTGAATATACCATAAATTATTTTTTCTAACAGCAAAATTAGTGATTACCCCTTTTTTACTTGCTAAATTAATGCTTGATTTTATACCAAGTTTGGTGAGTAATAATTGACAATCTCTTAATTTATCCTCTTTTCCATATATTCTACAACCACTAATAGTTTTACTTCCATCAGCATCAATCCATCCAGCAATAAAATCAATTATAGATTTTCTTGACCACGTAAATATGTCTTTCGGTAAACCATATGAATATTTTAAAGTATTTGAAAAATCGCAATCTACATCATTAAAATAAATTCGTCTAAATTTAATATTATTTTCATTAATTGATATATCCCCTAACTGACCTCTTAAGCCCAATGTTTCATCTTTTGATCCTTCATATAATTCTGCAAATGGTATTCTATTTTTACCATTCGCTCTATGTCCAACAGTTCCATCACCTAATATAAATCCATATTCATATGCGTATTCAACATTATTTAAAGTATCATCATAAATAACATTTGAACTTGGAATTTGTAATCCATATTTAGACTCTTTTAGTAATTCATTAATTTTATTTGCTTCTATTTCATAGAATGTTTTATTAAATCTATTTTTTACCATAAATTTATGATTTTCAGTACAATCTAAATATGAACCATCACTAAATATTACTCTATATAGGTCACGATTAATTCCAGTTTTTATGGGTGTAACATTACACCATTTACTACCATTCCAAATTTCTACAACTCTATTGTTTTCAGCAACTTCGCCAATTTCTTCAATACTTGATTTGGTGATAAGTTTAGTATTATAACTAACACACCCCTGCCAACCCGATACACCATCAATCGTTTGTGGGCGCATTCCAATTTCAAAACAATTATGTGCAATGATTCCATTAGCATCAAAACAATGAACATCATCAATAGTTACGTCATAAACATCTTCAACTTCATCTTTTTCAATACTAATAACATTATCATAAAATTTTTCAATATTTAATTTACGTTTATAATTTGAAAGTAATGTAAATAAATTATTTTTTTTATCGTTAGACTGTAAGGAAATTCTTTCCGAAAATGTTTTAATATTTTCTTTAGATATAATTAATTCATGTACTTCTTTACAATAATACGGTTTTAAAATCTTATTAGTATCTGGTAATAATCTATATCCTTCCTTGTTTCTATTATTATATATTTTTGAAACTATACCCAATCGCAATAACATTCGTTGTACAATTTGTAGTAATTCTAAGTTAGCTTGTGTTAATCTAACACTAACACCCTTTTTTTGATTACCTTCAACACATCCATCAGCATCAAATAAACCAGCAATAAATCCTTCATAAAATTTACTAGATTGTTGTTCAATAAATGAATTTGGTGTTTTATTTGATCTATCAACATTAAATAATTTTGAAAATTCTAATAGCTTTCTACTAGATATTGATACAACATTTTCAAATTCCGATCCAGTAAAATTTTTATATGTTTTAAAATTATTTTCTAAAAACCTAATGGCAGAATCTTTTGAATTATCATTATTCCAATATCTAAGAATAGCAGCATTATCTTCAAAAGTACCATCACCAATTAAATTTCCTAATAACCACCCCTTTTCAGATTCTGAAATAACATCCTCCCCCCAAGAATAATTTTTATTTTTATTTAGGATAATTAGATCATTTATTTTAATCTCTGACAATTCTTTCCATATTTCAATATTATTATCAAGAGTAAGTAATTTATGATTATCTGTCAGTTTTAATTCAAACCCTTTATCGGTTTTAAGTTTAAATAATTGTTTAGTTCCTGTTTTCCAAAATCCATTTGATGTTGATTCATATTCGTTACCATTAACAACAGCTTTAAATTTTTTACCAATTAAATTCTTTACTTGTATTGAACCTTCTGATGTCATAACAAAAGTATCTTCTGATACACACGGATTATATATAATATCCTCAGAATCAGTAAAACCAAACCCGGGTTCTCCATTTGTTTTAGTTTGTTCATAAAATTTATGAAATTCTTCTTTTGTAACAGTATTTCTATTTAATAGTACAGTATTATTACTTCTTGCTCTTTGTGGATTATTCATAAACCAATTACCACTTTTAGCTTTTAACATTTTTTCATCGTCAGGACTAAATAAACAAATTGTTGCTGATCTTCTAACACCACCAGATAATACAGCATCACTTAAATGCATTACGATATCATATGCGATGATTGACTCAATTGTTCCATCAAAATTTGGTTTATTTAATTCCTTTTCTAATAAATCCTCAATCTTAATAATTGAATTACGTAAACCCTCATGACCCGGTGCTTTAAATCCACCTGTAATAAATGATCCCTTTGGTCTAATTTGGGTATAATCGAATGAAACAAAACAATTTTGATATTTTGGAAATGGAACTTCACCATCAAGAAATGATGAAATTAAAACACCAATAGCATCACTCCAACCTTCAATAGTATCTTCAATAACAAAAACTTTTGATCTATTACTACGTTCTCTTAATTTTGGTAATTTAAATATGTGATTTTTTTGGACAGAAAATCCAACACCACAACCACTTAATAACCAATACATAGATTCTTGAAAGAATTTTGGTCTATCACAATATGATGTTAAACAATTAAACATTTTACTATTATGTTTAAGAATTGGTTCACCACCAAATTGTAATGATCTTTGTGATGCTAAAACTAATTTATCTTGATATTTTTGTTTTGCAAAATCATAATATTCAATGAATTTGCTATCATTTTCAAGTTCGTTTTTAAATTTAATTCCATGCATATTATCGAATACACGATTAACGCTTTCTTCCCATGTTTCAGACCTGTCAATATTATCATTATATTTACTATAACTAGAATAGAATTTATAATCCGATAATAATTTATAACCCAAATGTTTTTTATTTTTTACCATAATTTTTACTCACCCATTATTAATAGGAATTATAAATACACTATAAATAAGTTTTTATAATGTTAAAAATTCTCCCATAATTTATTCCACAAATATAAACTTTTTTATTGAATTATACAACAATAATTTAAAATTCTTTTAGAAAAAAAATGGATACTAAATTTAATATTAGTATCCATTAGTTAACAATTTCTTAACATTACTTATCCTTAGTATAATCTAATGTTGGGATAGTACCACCACTAATATCAGCTTCTGGTTCATAAGTTCCAGTTTGTGTTGTTTTAATAATCTTATTTGGGTTATTAACATCACCTGTAACATTATTAATTAAATTTTCATTACTTGAATTTGCAACAATATTATCAACAACTGCTGAATAATTAGCAGACTTAGTACTAACGCTTCTATAAAGTTTAGCTGAATTACTTAAAGTAGTATTTACAAATTGACTACCAGCAGCATTTGCATTAAAATTAATAGTATTACCACCTTTAAATCCCATTGTGTCACCAACACCAAAAGCATCTTGATTTGCTGCAAGATATAGGAAACTCCAATTATCTTTTTCTTTAGCTGAAATTAAAAGTTTAATATCTTCACGTTTATATACTCTGCTACTATTTTCTTGTCCATCTGTAACAACACAAACTAAAACTTTAGCTGGTTTATCTTTACTCTTTGAATGCCTATCTTGAACTGTTGCAATAGTTTTACCAATGGCATCATTTAGGGAAGTCATTCCCCTAGCTGTCCAATTTCTATTTGTTATTGGGTTTATCTTTTTGATATCTACATTATCATGTAAGACTTCATACATATCATCAAATAACACTACTGTGATATTACAATTTCCTTCAATTTTTTTCTGATCTTCAAGAAAAGTGTTAAACCCACCAATCATATCATCCAGAATGTGTTTCATACTGCCACTTCTGTCAAGAATTGCAATAATTTCAGTTAATTCATTTTCAACTATTTCTTCTGTTACTACTGTAGTTGTAGTAGTTGTTACTTTTTTTGCCATAATTTTTTATATTAAGAATTATAATTATTAATTATTGCAAATATAACATAAATAAATTTAATATACAAGAGTTTTCTGAATTTAAGCACCTGAAACAGCACTTTTATAATTATAATTTCCGTCTGGAATATCATAACCACTTATATTTGAAAGTGATGAAGAACCACCTTCAATAAACCAAGAAGCTAAATCTGAACGTTGATGAACAACATTTAACATTTTATCAATAATTACTACTTTATTTTCAGCAGATTTTTCTCTTGCTAATTCAAATGCTAACTTAACCAAAGGTTCTGTACCATAATCACTCATAATAGCAGTACCGTTTTTATCAATAGTATAATAATCATAAAAATAACCAAGTAATATTTCCATCAAATCAGATTTCATTTTCTCTCTATTTAAATCTTCACCATGTTCATTAATATATTCTTGAAATGGAATATTTCTAATATTATCATAATAATGATTGATTTCAACATTTTCATTAAATTTAAAGGGAATTTCCATTTGTGTTGCATCTGAATGTTTTTCTGGTGAAATTCTATTAATATAATCTTTAACATATTCACCCCAAGATTCTTCAAAATCTTCATCAGGATTTGCAGAACTACGACCAGAAAGATATGTTAGAGTATGTAAGTTCAGAGTATTTCTTATCATTATTGATTCAATTAAGCTAATACCTTTTTCATCTCTAACAACACCAACCCTAATATAATCTTCCCATATTTTTTTTAACCTAAGTGCTGGAACAACAACCCATTTCATTCTTTTTGTAAAATTTTCATTGTTATTAAATAAAAAATCATTTAATAAATTCATTTTCAATTCATCTTTTTGTTCAAATAAACTATAATTAGTATCATCATAATCATCATCATATTCTTTTAAAAATCGATGAAGTTCTTCTGATATAATTTTAACTATTTTATTCATTTAAGTTATTTTAAATAAATACTGACAATAATTGTTTTTCTATGCTACGGTTCGAAACCTACCGTCTATGAAAAAGAATTTTAAAAAACAGTCTAAGCGAGTCTTTAATTAATTTAAATCATCATATTCTTTTTTTAATTTATGGCATCTATTATAATTTCCACCTTTAGCTGCTAAACCAACCTCAAGTAATGCTTGTCTCATATTGAAATTATGATTTATTAAAGAAATTAATAATAGTTCATCACTAATTTTATTTTTATTAGAAAATTTATTTCTACCTCTCCAAGTTGGTGTTAATGAATGACAATTAGGGCATAAAGCTTCAAGATTTTCTCTTAGGTTATTATGATGATTTCCATCTTTATGTTCTAATTCTAATGTAATTTTTTCACCTAACCATTCATTTAAACCACACCTATTACATTTATTATTTTGCTCAAGTAATATTCTTTTTTTTAATCTTTCATAACTTAATGTGGAATAATCAGCTTCTAAAATTTTTTTATTATTGGTGTTTCTTACTTTTTCACCTGTTTCCTTCCATCTTTTTAATACATCATCAATATTAATAATTTTTTCTTGTTTAATTTTAATTATTGTTTGATATTCTCTAGTTTTCCTTCCAATTAATTTATCACTAACTTTTTTATTAATATCAACTCTCTTTTCTTTTGTACTATATGCTCTAGCACATTTTGATGAACAAAAATCGCCAGTAGTATATTTACTATACATTACTGCATCATTTTCTTGACAATTTTTACATTTTTTCATAATTCGAACTTATTTTAATATAAATACTAATAAATTAAAATAAGTTCGAATTTGTACACCTAAAGGGACTCGAACCCTTAACCCACTGATCAAAAGTCAGTTGCGCTAATCCAATTGCGCCATAGGTGCATCCTTAAATAAACTATCTTTTTGATAGTTAGAGGAACAGGACGGATTTGAACCGCCATAGAATTAACGACAAATTTACAGTTTGCTGATTTCACCCACTTACCATCTGTTCCATAAACATAAAAAAAACCCCTGCCAAATAAATGACAGGGGTTTCTTGATATCTTTGCTAAGAAATAATCAATACATTACCATTGCCATTACATCTGTAATAGTTTTATAATAATATTTATATTTCTTAATTGCGTTCATAATTTCTATTTTTTTATCCCTTGCAATAGTGCTGGAATTATAAATACAAAGATATTTATAAAAATTCACATATGCAAGTATTTTTTATTATTTTTTTCTTTTTTTTACTACAACTGGTTCTACAATCTTTTCTTCTTCTACAATTGGTTGTTCTACAATTTCAATAACCTCAATTTCTTCTTCAACTACTGATTCTTCAACTTCAATTTCTTCTGTTTCAATAACAGATTTTTCAAACTGTCCAGTTTCATTTAAAATACCTAAATCTATTAATTGTTTTGTTACTGTTTTTGTAACAGGTTCTTTAACATTATCAAACCTATCACCATAATCACTTGTTAAAATTAAATGTCCTGTTCTAAGATAATGCCTTGAATCATGTTTAGATAATTTATTTAAAATTTCTTGTGTAATTTCCATAATTTATTTTTATTTTTTATTATAAATACAGTAAATAAAAAAATGGTTATACTTTTCAGTACAACCATATTAATTATTCCACAATATCTTTAAACGGTTTTGTGAATTTAGGACGAATTAATTTCCAAATTGCTTGGCTATAATCTTTTTTATTATAGATACAAAATAGTATTCCACTATATTGATATTTTAAAGCTTCTAATGCAAATTCTTTACGTTCTCTTTTATTATCGCCATAAAATATTGCATTATGTTTGGTTAAACAATTACCTTCAATAGATTTATATAACTTTTCCAAATCAGCAATAACTTTTTTTACATAGTTATAAAATTCATCGGGTACATTCGTAATTATTTCAGTTAAGTCTTTACCATCTTTTAATGCTTCCCAAACACTAACGTTTGACACATTAGTAATAATTGAGTGTAGTCTACAGTAATCTAAGAATTTAACTTTAACACGAAATCCATTTGCAAATTTCAATACAAAACCTTCTTTGTTATCAACTTCGTGAACTCTTAATTCACCTAAGTTCATAACTTTAGGTAATGAATATCTTTTTACAATTGAAAACATAGATTGATATCTACGGTTCATATTATCATAAGAATACTCAATACCTGTTTTATTTTCAATAATAACAAGTAATATTAAATCCCTTAATCCTTTGTAATCTACTACAATGCGGTTAGAATCAAAAATTATTTCAAACAAATATGTTTGATTTGGGTTTAAATTATCCCAATTAATCTTTTTTTCTTTAAGTATTTTCATACCTTCAACAGCCTGTTCTGATTCGAAACTACCACGTGTAGCCAGCATCCATTCTTTAGCAACATCATAGTAAAATAAAATACCTAAAGAACCATCCATTTTTTCAAAAACTTCATATTCTTCTGTTAAATCAATTTCTGATGGGTCATGTTCTTCATAATTCTTGAATTTTATAAAAGGTCTTGCGACAACATTTCCATTAGCATCTATTACAATACCTCTACATGCAAGAGAATAGTCGTTCCAAAGACGTTCGTATGTCGTTTTAGGTGTGTAATTCAAAATCCACAAGTCATAAACTTTGTGTTTGTTTGCATAGATTAATCCTTCTGCAATATATTGGTTTAATAATACCCAATCGAATTTTTCAATTATTTTTACAGTATTTTTCATCTTTAATTATACGTTTAAATTTTATTAAGGTTACACTTTTACAAACTTAAATATTGGTTCGTACTTATATTTTTCTCTATCACTATTCATTGTAACATTTGATAATGCTAATTTCAATAAACCTTCATATTTAAACCCAAGTTCCTTAGCAATTCTAATGGTTTCCATTTCAAGACTAATACTTGATCTTCCTTTTGGGTCAGCTATGTTAATTAGCAAATATTTGCCTTGTTTTAAGCCATTGTAGGCATTTTCCATTGTTTGATATAGAAATCCATCAACCCACTCTTGTTTGGTCTTAAACTTAACATAACTCTGTGTTGGTTCATCAGAATATTGTTCTAAATCGAAATATGGTGGTGATGTAAAACATAAATCCAATGATTCTTTTGCGGGGTGAAAATCTTCACTACCACTTTTAATTACAATACAATCAGTATCTCCTTCAAAATCCTCAGACAAACGATTTAAACCCAAACATGTTTTTGTTGATGGTTCGGTACAGATATAACTATCAACACCTGCAATCATAGCACCAAGCATTCTACCACCCCAACCACCTGACATATCCCAAACATTTCCTTTCGGTGCATATTCATTATAAATTGCAGCAGCAGCAGTTGGTCTAAAATTACTAACACCTTGAACACCTGTTGATATTCTCAAGGTTTTCAATATTCCAGAATCACTAATGTAAGTTCCATATCTTAATCTCTTACGAATAACCGATTTAAACATTTCATCATTCATAAAAGCATCATATGGTGAAGTCAATCCATTACAGCTAACATTATAAGCATGAGGAAAATATGACCAAGCCAAACCTAATCCATGCATTGTCTGACCAATAACATCTTCTTTTAATAATGATTTAAAATCGTATTTTTTTAATTTGTCAAAGTCTTTTTGTCTAACTGCCATATCTGTTGATTGATATGGAAAACCATTTTGTCTGTAATAATTAAAAATATCATCAGCAAATCCCTCAAGTTCATCAGCATTCATATTTCTCCAGAACTTTTCATTAATAGGTAGATCAGCTTTTACAATCATAAATTTTTCTTACAAAGATAGTAATAATTATTTGATATTTACAAGTATTTATAATAAAATCGATAATATTATGAATATTAATGAAATAATTAAAAGTGAGTACCAACAGATGTTGAATGAATCTGACACATTCAAGGATAATAAATTAAATTTCAATCAGAGAATTATTAATTCAACATTTATGAATTATGAAAGTTTTTCAGAAGAATTTGATCCAGAAATTGTTAGTAGTGATATTATTGTAAATTGGAATTTATCTTTTTGGGTTAATGAAAGTGGAATTGAAAATATGAATATTGAAGTCAGCAAGTTAAGTGGGAGTTTTAGTGTTGAACTACGAAATAAGCAAACAGATGCTGTTGAACAAACCAATGATAAAGATATTAATTTAATACCTTGGAAGTTTGAAGTTGAGAATGGAGTACTACAAGTAGGTGGATCATTATACGTTAAAACAGTTTCATTTGATTTTGCAACCAAAGTATGTAGTATTAGTTTTTAATCAAACTAAGTATAATTAGAAAAGGGGTGATTTGACAATCACCCCTTTTGCGTTAAATTTTAATCTCAAAATATTTACTACCATCAATTTTATACGATCTTCTTTTTAATTTCAATTTTTTATATTGCCATTGTTTAGAATTTTTTGTTGATAGTTTCCAATTTGGATATCTAGCATCATTTTCTTCAATGTAATAATATTTTGTAGTATCATTTTCTGATTTATGATACATACAATAACTACAATGAATTTTGCTCAATCTTTCCAAGTGTTGTTTATAAGCACGATTAAATACTGAACGACTTGTCGTTGTTTTTACTTCATTACATACTTTCATTTGTCTTGTAGCAACATTAGAGTTGCGTTACAAGACTTTAAATTTTTCTTTCATATTTATTATGTTGTTATCATTAATGTTAAATCATCTTTATTATATACTTTAAAAATTGGTTCATCATAATCAAATATCTGAAAAAAATAACCTCGAAATGACCAGATACGATTTGGTTCTGTGTTTTCTAGTTTATAATACTTAATGTCAGCGAAGTTATCTTTCAAATAATTGAATATAAAATCCAACTTATTATTTAATTTAGGTTTGCAATATCTATATTTATTTGCAATATCATGTTCATATACCAATCTAAGCATTACATTATCAAATCTCAATTGGTCAAGGCACTTTTCAAATTTATTATATCTATCAATCTTTAATTTATTCTTTTCATCTTCATTACTAAATAATTCTTTGCATATTTCTGAATCTTTTTTCATAAATATAAATTATTATCACCAATTATTTTTTATCCTTTCTAAATGAGTATTTATCGAATCCGTATTGTTTAATTCTATCTGAGTTGCTAATATTTACTATCGCATTTTCTGATGATACCAATACGCCACCGATAAACATACTAATTTCTTGAAAAGCATCAAAACTATTGAATACCTTATAGAATTCATAATCACTAAGACAACCATTTATGGTCATATACGTATTGTGATTAGTATAGTCTGAACTAATAATAAATACTGGCGTATTGTGCTTTCTATACACTTCATCATAGTTTATTTTCGATATTTCATCATAATAATTATTAAAATTGTTTAATGTATATTTCATCGTTTTGTCATTTAAATTGAAAACTTTTATAACTTCTTCTTTATCATATGTTATAATTTTTATATCAGTATTAATTTCAAATTTAAACCCAATATAACTCTTTCCACAAAATCCAATAATAAACATTTCAACATGTTTAAAATTTTTTGTATTATATGGATGACAATTTACAATACGA
>SESG01028122.1_pt1 | contig 16485 bp, 15 predicted proteins | sample 3171421 | NCBI WGS metagenome assembly SESG01 (sample SAMN10866946, study PRJNA518727) | freshwater metagenome | biome: subpolar coniferous forest; feature: holomictic lake; material: water; isolation source: holomictic Lake 227, 6 m and 8 m depth | place: Canada: near Kenora, Ontario | collected... | reverse complement strand
ATTAGGGTTGTTTCTAAAGCTATCTTGGAACTTGGAACCTGGAACCTGAAACTTGTTTCCGAGGTTTTTATGTCTGGACTTTCTTGGATTACAAACTTTTATTTTACACAGACAAAAAATCGGTTTAAAAACCCTGATAGAGAGTTTTTAACTCGGGTGTTTTTATTGGTGGGGTTTGGGATATTTTTCTTTCCCCTGGTGTTCCAATTATTTTATTTTATTATAAAACACTTTTATAGCGTCCCTTTTATTGGGGCATTATTATTGAACAAAGTGTTAACCACTATGTATATGACTTTTTCTGTTATGGTGGTCTTGTCTTCCATAGTGGTGGCTATTCCGGTATTGTATTTCAGCCACGATATGGATTTTCTTTTTAGTCTCCCCATTAAAACAAATGACATTTTTACCTCTCGTTATATAGAAATAATAAACAAGGCCTGCTGGATGATTCTTTTGCTGGCAATCCCAATTTTCGCGGCATATGCTATGATTCTAAAATTATCAGTATTGCAGTTTTTTATTATATTGGCGGCGCATGTGCCGTTCTTTATTATTTTGGCCTCCCTTGGGATTGTCTTAACTATGTTGCTGGTCCGCTATTTTCCTGCTGAAAATATAAGAAACATTGCCATTGCCGTGAGTGGAATATTTATGGCTGTCTTCGTGATATATTTTCGAGCCTTGCAACCAGAAAAATTGACTGGGGCAGGGCAGGAAGAGATAATGGGGTTCGTGTCAAATCTGCGCACCACAGACAACCTGTTATTTCCACATACAAATCTTATGGAAATAATTAAAGCTGTCACCAGATATGGAAGTCTCAGGGCGGTCTTGCCTTTATTGATATTTACAAGTGTGAGTATAATTATTTTCTATGCTGTGCTTCAGGCGGCTAAACTGCTGTATTTTCAGGGGTTTGCAAAAAAAGGAATTTATAAAAAAGAAAAGGCCCTGTCCGCAGAGTATATTTTCAAACCGAGTTTTATTTTCAAAGCGCAGGCGGGAAAAGATTTGAGGTATCTCATTAGAGATACTTCTCAGTGGATTCAGGTGGTATTTTTATTTGGGCTTGTGGCAATATATCTTTTTAATATGTATAAACTACCCGAAGACCTTTTTAATTTAAAAAACATAATATATTTTTTGAATATTGGGTTTGTAGGTTTTGTGCTCGCCGCTGTGGGGGCGAGACTGATTCTGCCAGTGATAAGCACAGAGGGCAGAGCTTTTTGGATTATGCGAGTGGCGCCTGTGTCTATGACACGCTATGTGCTGTACAAGCTCATAAACTTTGGCTTACCACTGGTGCTTTTGGGACAGGTGGTAGCCGCGGCTTCTATATATATTTTGAAGTCAGATGCGTTCATAAATTATATTACTATGTTTTCTACCTTTGTGATAACAGTTGCGATAGCTTCTATGGGCGTGGGGTTCGGGGCATATTTTGCGAAATTTACCATAAAAAACCCAGAGGATTTAATCACTGGAGTAGCGGGGCTGGTGTATATGTTTGCGAGTTCTATATTCATAGTGCTGGTACTTATGGTAGAATCAAGAGTAGTAAAAGATTATTATATGTCGCAAATGATACACGCCCCACAATATGCTTTTCACCCAGTGAAATATATTCCTCATTTTGCGGGGATAATTGGACTTATGGTATTTGCGGCCTGGGGCACCTTGACTATGGGAATAAAGCACTTGGAAACGCTGGAAAAATAAGGGAGATAAAAAAATGGAAATGAAAGACCGATTTATTTTAGAAGCCGGGCATGTGACAGAAGTGTATGGCCCCGTACAAGCCCTGAGAAATTATCTCATTAAACACCACGGCAATTTTGAACTGATAACGCATCCATTTGTCTATACTAAAATGGAAGGCACGGCTGTGGTAAAATATGAAAAAGGGAAAATAATAAAAGAAATAAAAGGGCATAAAAGAGGAAAGTCCCAGTTGTTTCAATGGATGCAAGATGTCGTGTTTAATATTACCTATATGTTTTCTTTAAAGAAAAAAGTGGATTTATTTGTCGGGGTGGACCCACTCAACGCTCTTACAGGGATAGTAATGAAACTTTTTGGAAAAGTGGATAAAGTCGCTTACTATATTATAGACCATATGGACAGGCGCTTCCCAAATCCTATTTTTAATTTTGCTTACGAGTTTATTGATGGGCTAGCCTGCGGTGGTGCCGATAGTATCTGGAGCTTGTCAGAGCGTATGGCAAATGCTAAAAATAAAAAGTTTAATTTTAAAAAATCAAAAAATATTGTGGTGCCGGTGGGTATAGAACTGGATGCAGTAGATAAGTTTACAGTAGAAGAAAAACTGGCTAAAAAAACTATGGTGCTTATGAGTATGTTGGATGAGACAAAAGGCGTGCAATTGCTGATAGAGGCTATGCCAGAAATACTAAAAACAGTGCCAGCGGCGCAATTGCTCATTATCGGCACAGGACCTTATGAACAGAATCTGAAAGTGCAGACAAAAACTCTCGGACTTGAAGCCTCGGTAAAGTTTCTTGGGCTTATGCAACACGACCCACTTTTCAAGTTTATCTCACACGAGCGCATAGGGCTCGCACCATATATTGACGATAAAAATAATTATACTTATTACGCAGACCCGACAAAGCCAAAAGAGTATATAGGTTGCGGGCTGCCCATAGTGATAACGGATGTGCCGTGGATAGCGCAAGCAGTGGCGGAAAAGCCTATGGGGGTGGTATGTAAATATGAAAAAATAGCGCTCGCAAACGCCTGCATAAAACTTTTAAGTGATGATGAGTTTTACAAGGTCTGTTTAAAAAATTCACTGGAGTTTGCCGCAGGGTTTTCGTGGGATACCATATATAAAGAGGCACTTGAAAAGACCATAGAAAAGGTGTAAACCTATTGATTTTTGAGAAAGTTTCGTATAAACTTGTAAGTATAAAGAAATAAAATATTTTTAAAAGGAGGCAAAAGAATGAAAAGAACATTATTGATTTTGGCAGTACTGCTTCTTATCATTGTTCCAATGGCGCAGGCTAAGACCATTGCACAAAAAGCAGCGGCAGTAGCTACAGAAGGGTCAGATGTGGCATCACAGAAAAATGTAGTTACCGTAAACCCACTGGGGCTTATTTTTGGTTTATGGAACGCGCGTTATGAAAGGGCACTTGGAGATTCAGCTGGTATTGGTCTTGGTTTGAATTACTGGGGCTTTGGCTTAACAGACTGGAAGTATTCGATACTTGGCGGACAGTTAGATTATAATTTTTATTTAGAGAAACACGCGCTCACAGGATGGTTTGTAGGACCACATTTAGGCATACAAGTGGCATCTATATCGTATAAATGGATTAATCTTATTACTCTCGAAGAAACAAATGACACTGCTTCTTCAGTATTTGTAAATATTGGAGGACAAGGCGGTTACAGATGGATATGGAATGGCGGCTTTACTCTCGCTCTTTCAGGTAGTCTTGGCTATAATGCCGGAAGTTCTGTTACAATAGGCGGAGTGACCTCCACTGGTTTTGGTGGAATAGGTTTTGGAGCAGCAGCAGATATCGGTTACGCATTTTAAGTAAAATATAAAATAAAAAAGGCGGCAGAAATGCCGCTTTTTTTATTGTCCAAAATTAAAATACCAGTTCTAAAAATGTTTGATTTTAAAGCAGAGCTAAGGTAGTATATACAGCGTAAGGGACAAAGACAAAATATGGAGGAAATATGTCAAAACTTGTGGTCACGGGTGGATGTGGGTTTTTAGGGTATCATGTGTGTAATTTGCTCAAGGATAAATATGATGAAATAGTGGTGATAGACATTGATAAGTTTGTGGCAAAGGATTATCCGAAAAATGTAGTCTATATAAAACAGGACATAAGACATTTTGATACTTTAAAAGTGGCTATGAAAGGCGCGGATGCTGTAATGCACGGTGCCGCAGCGCTCCCATTGTGGTCTGACAAGGATATCTATACCACAAATCTGGACGGCACCAGAAATGTGTTACAAGCCGCAAAAGAGAATGGCACTAAGAGAGTGGTCTATGTATCTTCTACGGCAGTTTATGGGGTGCCAGAAAAACATCCCCTATATGAGACAGACCCGCTTATTGGCGTTGGTCCTTATGGAATCACAAAAATCGGCGCAGAGAAAATCTGTGAAGAGTTTAGAGCAAAAGGACTTGAAGTCCCTATTGTCAGACCAAAAACATTTATAGGCACAGGCCGTTTAGGAGTGTTCCAGATTCTTTATGATTGGGTGGAAGCAGGCGCCCTCATACCGACTATTGGAAATGGGAAAAACAGATATGAACTTTTAGAAGTGGAAGATTTAGTCAATGCAATTTATCTTATGCTCACGCTTCCTGCCGAAAAAGCCAATGATACTTTTAACATTGGCGCGAAAGATACAAAACAAGTCAAAGTATATCTGGAAGAATTTTTTGCCGCAGTAGGTGCAAGGTCAAAAGTTATGACTACCCCGGCTTGGTTTATAATTTTTTGGCTTGAAATATTTTGGATGCTGAGATTGTCTCCCTTATATAAATGGGTTTACGGCACAGCTCACAAGGACTCGTTTGTTTCCACGGATAAGGCGGAAAAACAGCTCGGTTGGATTCCACGCTTCACAGAAGCACAGGCGCTGACTCGGGCTTACAACTGGTATATGCTGCATAAGGCAGAAGTAGCAGGTGCCTCAGGCGTAACGCATAGAGTGGCTTGGAAACAGGGCATACTTGGCTTATTTAAAGGACTAATGGCGGCTCTTAATACAAAGAAAAAGTAGTTAAAGTATAAGTTTATTGATATATAAGTCCTAAAAAATGGAACTTAGTATGAAAGACAGGCGTCTAATATAAGACAGAGATTTTTTTTGCTTAGTTGAAATGGAAATATTATTATGGTATATTATATAATATTTTGAAATAGTGGAGAAAGTTGAATGAAAAAGGTAATAGTATTTATAATGGCAATATTGTTTATAGCAGGTATGGTATATATCGAAGATACTCAGGCTATGCCTGTAGTAAATAACCATACTTTTCAGATGGGCACCTCAAATTCTAAAGATGTTGGGCTTTATAAATATGTATTTTTTAAAAAACACCATTCCGGACATTCCAAAAACAGTAGTGGGTATACGCAAGAATTATTTGCCGAAAATGAAAATGAAAAAACGAACTTTAATTTTTCTACCGAACAGATAGATATTTCTAATATACCAGAGGTGTTAAGGGGCACTGATGGGAATGTCTTTCATAGTCTTTTGGCGGATTCTTCTGCAATGTTTAAACAAAAGGCCTCTCTCACAATCAGAAAAACAAGAAACTGATTTTCCTTGTTCTAAACTCTAATGTTTTTTATTTGTATTTTTATATATTTGTTTTATATACAAAATTTTAAGTATAAAAAAAACGGCAAATGCCGAAAAAAAGGAGTAGAAATATGAAAAAAATCGTAATCGCTTTAATGGCAGTAGTGTTCGCGGGTTCGATGCTTATGGCAGCAGAGGCAGTAAAAGCCACAGAAACAAAAGCAGTAGTGCCTGCGGTAAAAGCAGCACCAGCAACCGCGAAAGTGAATTTTCTAAAGAGATTAAAGAAAGCAAAAAAAATCAAAGCAGTTGTTCCAGTAACTACCCCAGCCACAACAGTGCCTGCGGCAAAGTAATTGTAATAAAGTCGCTTGGCGACAAAGATAGAGAAAAGATTTAGAAATAAAAAAAACGGCAAACGCCGAAAAAAAAGGAGTAGAAATATGAAAAAAATCGTAATCGCTTTAATGGCAGTAGTGTTCGCGGGTTCAATGCTTATGGCAGCAGAAGCAGTAAAAGCCACAGCAGCAAAAGCAGTAGTAACAGTAGTAGCAGCAGCACCAGCAGTTGAGAAAGTGGCTCCTGTAAAGAAATTAAAGAAAGCAAAAAAAGCCAAAAAAATCAAAGCAGTTGTTCCAGTAACTACCCCAGCCACAACAGTGCCTGCGGCAAAATAAGTTTTTTTTATGAATCCAATAAGGGGCGCCGCGAGGCGCCCCTTAAAAGATTTTGGCAAGTATGACCAAACCCTCCAAGTAAACTTCAAAACAAGACCTCATAATTGACATAACTTTATTATTGTGATAAATTATATTTACAAAATGGGGTGAACTATGTCTAATGATATGAAGATAGGCCTTATGCACATAGTTTCAGTGCTTTTAAGCGTAAAAACAGGAAAAAAGGCTGCTGAAAAAAAGAATTCTAAGTAATCTTTCCCCAAAAATAATGATAGAGAAAATTGTCTTATCAAATAACTAATTTTAAAAAAGAGGTTATAAATGAATGATATTTTTTTGTTAACCAGAGAAAAACTTGAAAAAATAGAAGAACAGGTGCTTGCGCCTTATGCTATGAAAAGCAAAGACACCCGTGGCAGAAGGTTTCCTGAACCAGAAGATCCATATCGGTCTGTGTATCAGCGTGACCGCGATAGAATTATCCACTCGGCGGCCTTTCGAAAACTTGAATATAAAACACAGGTCTTTGTAAATCACGAGGGAGATTATTATCGCACCCGTCTTACCCACACTCAGGAAGTAGCGCAGATAGCGCGGTCAGTGGCAAATATACTGAGACTTAATGAAACCCTTACTGAGGCCATAGCCCTCGCCCACGATATCGGGCATACGCCTTTTGGGCATAACGGGGAAAAGATATTAAACGAGCTTGTAGGTGCCAAAGAAGGCGGATTTGAACATAACCTGCAGGGGTTGCGCGTCCTTGAAGAATTGGAAGAGAAATATCCTGATTTTCCAGGCCTAAATCTTACCTGGGAACTGCGTGAGGGTATGGTAAAACATAAAACTCAATACGATTCGCCAGTGTATAAAGGGTATAAAGATTACGAGCTTGCCCTTATGCCTACACTTGAAGCGCAGGTGGTAAATATAGCGGATGAGATAGCTTATAATTCTCACGACATAGATGATGGAATAACTTCGGGGATAATTATGATTGAGGATTTTAAAAAAACGCTCATATGGGAAGCTATTGAAAAAAAATTGGATATGAAAAAGTTTGCGACGCTGTCGCTAGATATGCAAAAATATAATATTACCCGTGCGCTCATTAATATTCAGATTACAAATCTTGTCACTAATACTATAAATAACCTAAAAGAAAAAAATATTGATTCAATTGATAAAGTCAGAAAAAATAAGAATCAGCTTGTGGAGTTTGATGAAAGAAATGAAAAAATGCACAAAGACCTAAAGAAGTTTCTTTTTGATAAATTGTATAAACACTACAAAGTTATAAGAATGGAAGAAAAAGCCGAGAGGATAATGACTGACCTTTTTAAAATATATGAAAAAAGAGGTTTAGGGGATCAGTCCATACTGCCCCCACAGGTAAAAAAACGGCTTGAAAAGGATTCCCTTAAGCGCGTTTTAGCTGACCATATAGCAGGGATGACGGACAGGTTTATTTTAGATGAGTATAAAAAGCTTTTTGACCCATACGAAAAAGTATGAGGTTCGCGCGTGGGAAATATTAAAACGCGAAAAAAAGGATGAGAAATGAAAAAGGATAAAAGCGTGAGGACTATAAGGTTCGCACTGGCACAGCTGAATACATCCGTGGGAGATTTGAAAGGCAACACGGATAAAATTTTAAAACTTATGGCGCAGGCGAAAAAAAGTGGCGCAGATATGGTGCTTTTTCCAGAACTGGCTGTGACTGGCTATCCTCCCGAAGATCTTTTATTGAAGAAAAAATTTGTGAAAGACAATATAACGGAAATAAAAAAAATAGCTGCAAAGACTGTGGGAATAACAGCTGTGGCGGGCTATATAAATGAGCAAAATGGAAAAATATATAATTCTGCCGTGGTTATGTCAGCCGGAAAAATAAAAATCACCTATGATAAAATCAACCTACCTAATTACGGGGTATTTGATGAGAAAAGATATTTTACCAAAGGGGCTGAATATAAAGTGTTCAGGGCGTTTGAGACTAATTTTTGTATTTCCATATGCGAGGATTTGTGGGTAGAAGACAAAAATCTTATGAAATTGCGCGGAAAAATAGATTATCTCATTAATATAAGTGCTTCACCTTATCACCGTGGTAAAGGAAAAGAGAGATATAAACTTTTTAGCAAAAAAGCTAAACAATTAAATGCTGGAATAATTTATCTAAATCTTGTGGGCGGACAAGATGAGCTGGTGTTTGATGGGCACTCTATGGTGTTGGGAAAAGATGGGACACTGCTTGCCGAAGGTGGGCAGTTTGAAGAAGCCCTTGTGCTACTGGATATTCCTCAAGGCATAGTAAAAAAACAAAAAAACATGCCTGAACTGAAATCTAAGGCAATAAAGCAAAATAAAAAAATAATGCCGCAAGAAATGACGGCGCTTACACCAGAAGAAGAAATTTATAAAGCCCTGGTCATAGGCACGCGGGACTATGTGAGAAAAAATGGGTTTTCAAAAGTGGTTATTGGGTTGAGTGGGGGAATTGATTCAGCGCTTGTAGCGGTAGTGGCGGCAGAAGCTTTGGGAAAAGAAAATGTTAAACTGATATTTATGCCGACAAATTTTTCTTCACAAGAATCATATATTGATGCTAAGACCTTGTGTGACAATATGGGCATAGTCCTTATAGACATAGGGATACAAGATATTTTTGAACTATATCTTAAAATATTAGGACCGTTTTTCGCTGGAAAAGAAGGCGGCACAGCTGAAGAAAATCTGCAGGCAAGAATCCGCGGAAATATTATTATGGCATTTTCCAATAAGTTTGGTTGGATGGCGTTGACCACAGGCAATAAAAGTGAAATGAGTACGGGCTATGCCACACTTTACGGGGATATGGCAGGCGGCTTCGCAGTGATTAAAGATGTGCCAAAAACAGTTGTCTATGACATAGTCAAAGGAATAAATAAAAGAGCAGGAAAAAATCTGATTCCAGAAAATATAATCAATAAAGCACCTACAGCGGAACTGCGGGAAAATCAAAAAGATACAGACAGCCTACCGGAGTATGAGTATCTGGATAGAATAATAGAAGATTATATAGAAAAAGATAGAAGCTATGGGGATCTTACCGAGAAATATGATAAGGAAATCTTGCGCAAAGTGACAAAAATGATAGACATAAACGAATATAAAAGAAGACAAGCCCCGCCGGGAGTAAAAATAACTCCTAAGTCTTTTGGTAGAGACAGAAGAATGCCTATAACCAATAAATACAACGATTAAAAAATAAAACTTGAGGTTTGGGATATGCTTATAGTCAGTGCTTGTCTTGCAGGGGTCAATACCAGATATGATGGCACAAATAAAAAAATTGAAGAATTGAAAAAACTGGTAGGCGAAAAAAAAGCTATTCCTATGTGTCCGGAAACCTTGGGAGGGCTTAATATTCCAAGGCCGCCTGCAGAGCTTGTGGGCGGGGACGGGGATGCTGTGATAGACGGCACTGCAAAAGTAGTGGACAAAGATGGGAAAAATGTGACTGCTGAATTTTTAGAAGGCGCAAAAATTATTACAAAAGCAGCACTGAGAATGAATATAAAGACGGCAATCCTAAAAAACAGAAGCGGGTCCTGTGGCTGTGGCACCATATATGATGGGACTTTTACGAAAACTTTAAGAACTGGCGATGGTGTGCTTACGGCAATGCTTAAACGAGAAGGAATAAAAGTTTATACAGAAGATGATTTTTCCGAAGCAATAAAATAAACAAGTAAGAGAATAATGAAATAAAAAGGTGGAATATGGAAAATTTTGAAAGTGAAAATAAAAAAATAAAAAAAGAAAAAAGCAGAGTGATAATTTTATCAATAGCATCAAATGCCGCGCTGGTAATTATGAAAATAATTATCGGGTTGACGACAGGCCTTGTCAGTATTTTAGCAGAGGCCTTGCATTCGGCAAATGACTTAATGGCTTCCATCATAGCATATTTTGGCGTTAAGGGTTCTTTAAAACCGCCGGATAAGGAACATCCTTACGGACACGGAAAGATTGAAATGATTACTGGTTGGGTAGAGAATATTCTTATTCTTATTATAGGCATAGGCATAATTCATGAGGGAATAAAAAAACTGGCACATCCACAAGAACATAAGGATGTCTGGATAGGTATTATTATTATGTTTGTATCGGGTTTTGTAAACTTGTTTGTGTCTTCATATCTGATAAAAAAAGGAAAAGAATTGCGCTCTGTGGGAATTGAAGTGGATGGGGAACATTTGCACGCGGATGTCATTACTTCTTTCGGCATAGCCGGTGCCCTGTTGCTTTTACAGATAACCAAGTGGTGGTGGATTGACCCTGTAGGCGCCATATTTGTGGGGGTGTGGGTCATAGGAATTTTTATACGGCTTTCAAATTCTTTAATGCATCTGGCTATAGATGGTGGGTTAAATGAAAACGAGATAATCAGGATAGAAAACTTGCTTTCTGAATTTCCAAGCATTAAAGACCACCATAAAGTGCGCACCCGGCAAAGTGGGTCTACCATTTTTATTGATATGCATATAAAGGTGGAGAAAGATCAAACAGTGGAACAGTCGCATAATATTACCAAAGAAATAGAAACTCGGCTTAGGGAAATGTATAAAGATGTCAATGTGTTAATACATGTGGAACCGTATTATGAAATTAAAAAGGTTTAATGTGTGGTAAGTAGCGAGTGACTTGTTTTTTGGAAATAAAACAGGAGCCTAAGTGTTCCAGGTTTGCTGTGGCACAAGCCACGGCCCAGCGGCCAGCTTCTATTGGGTCGTGTCCCCGTTCTAAAGCGTAAAGCAGTCCTGCTGTAAACGCATCCCCACTGCCTACTGGAGATAAAAACTTTTCTGGTTTTGTGGCGGGGTAAGAAAAAAAATCCCCATCCACATAAAACAAAGAGCCCTTTTCATTTAAAGTCACTATTATCATTCCTGTTTTGTATTGGCGCGCCAAAGACCGCACAAATTTTTTCAATTCTATATCTGTGGAAAGTTTTACTTCAAAAGCACTTTCGAGTTCTGTGATATTTTGTTTAAGAATATGGGGGCAGGCCTTTATCCCATATTTTAAATACTTTGAAGAAGTATCCAGTAAGACGGTGGAGGTATTTATTATTTTTTCAATGGCGGTCTGATAAAAGTCCTGTGGTAGGGAGACGGGTAAAGACCCTGAAAAAGCAGTTATGTTTGAAGTGTTTGAAAGAGTTTTGAGTTTTTTTAAGAAACTGCCGATATCTTTTTTATTGATTTTAAGATTTGATTCGCTGTTTATTATGGTCTCGTCTTTTCCCACGGTCTCTGTAATAAGTAGGCATATGCGATTCGTGCCTTTGACTCCAATGAGAGCGGGGGTCACGCCAAAGTGATTAAGAAAATCATTCATAACTTCAAGTTCTGCTATTGCGGTGAACCCTGTGGCAGTGACAGCTCCACCAAGTGCTGCAAACGCGCGTGCGACATTTGTACCTTTGCCACCTGGATAGGATGAAATTTCTTTTGTGCGGGAGACTTTTCCGGTATCCAAAAAATCTACAGGCGCGACAATGTCTATGGCGGTATTTAGAGTAACAGTGGTTATCATAGAGGTGTTATTTTTGCAGATAGACGATAAGAATACAGGCTGCTGCGTAAAGCACAATATTTATTAAGAGAGGTTTATCTTTTATGAGGACCATTTCAGGACTGCCACCCATATTCTTTTTGTGAATCAAATATAGGTAACGGAAAATCCCGTAAAGGACAAAAGGAATAGTGAGCATAAGATAATGATGTTTTGAAGCAGTTTCAGAGGTAAAAGCGTAAAGCGAATAAGCCACTACCGTAGAAGAAGTCACTACCGATATCATTTCGTCCAAGAGAGGCACGGAATATTCTAAAAGTATTTTTCTGTGTTTAGAAGCATTTTCGATTGAAACCATTTCGTAACGGCGTTTTGCCAACGCCAAAAAAAGCGCACCTAAAGTGGTGCAGATAAGAAACCAGGGTGAGATAGGCGCATTAATTATGTATGCGCCAGAAGCTGCCCTAAGGACAAACCCAGAGGACAAGACAAAGACATCCAAAATAACTACATGTTTGAGTTTTAAGGTATAGAGCATAGTCATGACAGCATAAATGGCAAGAATGGTAAAAAAGTTCATTCCCAACAGTAGTGACAAGGGTAAAGAGGAAATAAGCAGAAGGCCGCTGATAAGCATAGCTACAACACTATTTATTTTTCCGGAAGCAATGGGGCGAGATTTCTTATCTGGATGAATTTTGTCTTCATTGCGGTCGCGCAAATCGTTTAAAATATAAAGTCCACTGGCGGTGGTACAAAACAGAAGAAAACCTAAAAAGGTTTTTAAAAGTAAAGGAGGATTGAAAACATTGCCTGTAAAAATAAGTGCGGCAAAAATGAGAAGATTTTTGGACCATTGTTTTACCCGTAATAAATTAAAAAGTGTTTTCAAGAATAACCCCGCTTAGGTAAAGAAATAATTACGGTATTAACCTTACATTGTCTATATATAATATGACATCTTTAGGTTCATTTTTTGTGTTCAAATATAAAGAAAGGGAAGTAATATTTTTTATATCTATTCTTGAATTTTTTACATCTTCTATAAGTACTTCCAGTTTGGTTTTACCGGCTTTTAATGGTTGGAGAGATATAAATTCTTTTCCGTTAACATCATTGAACTTGATATAAATGTTTCTGGCTAGAGTATCTGGGGTGTAAACATCCAGTCCGAATTTTTTAAACACAGACCAGTCAGTGACTTTGAGAGGGGTTAAAGTATTGAGGTTTATGGTCATGGCGGTTATCCAACTGGAAGTTCTGGCGGCCTCTGTGGTGGACATGAAATCGACAGGAATAGAAAAAGTCGCTTTGCATGAGAATTTGCCGTTGGTACCGTATTTGTTGAACTGTTCAAGAGTGACATAACCGAGAGTTTCCCAATTAAAGTCGCCTATCTGGGATTCTGATTGTAGATTTTCAAAACTTGTTATGTTGCCATCTGGTTTCTGCGCAGCTGCACTCTTATTGCCACAGCCTGCCAAAAGCATAACCAGACTTATTATCAGTGCAGTAAATAATTTTAAATTTGAAGTCTTCACGCTTGCCTCCATAAGATATAAAGTTTTGAAACATTTTATCAGTAAAGAAGGGGTTTTGTCAATAACAGTTGAGTAATGCTGACGGTATTAACCGTAAAATTATAACTATGATAGGTGTGCAGAAATACCTATCAGTAAAAGAGTTTTTTTCACAAGGGGAAGTCCTGTCCCTTGTGTTATTTTTGCTATTGTTGTATAATTTGTCAAATAAAAATTGGAGATAAAATGGCAATAAAACTTGGGAAATATGATTTTGAAGGCCCTTATCAGTCCACCAGACAGATATTTGATAAACCTGGAGTCTTTGCGGTGCTGGCAACAGAGCCCGGGGCACAGGCAAAATTTTATCTCATAGATGTAGGTGAGGCGGAAAAATCTAGAACAATAATGGAAAGTCCGGACAATCTCGTAAAGTGGACAAAAGCCGCGCACGGTTTAGGAAAACTCGCGGTGGCGATACATTATAGTTCAGATAGAACGCAAGCCGAAAGAGCAAAAATTGTGGAAGAAGTAAGAAAAGCATTTGAGGGCAAAAGGTAAAAAATTTTTCAAGTGAGAAAGTAAACTGGCACTATAAATTACTCCCCCATTCTTATTGACAACTTGTTCTTTACCTAATACAATTTAAGCGAAAGTTTAAATATTTTTTTGAGGTTTTATAATATGAAAAAATTATTTTTTGTTTTAATTATGCTCATAGTTGTTCCTGGGTTTGCCTTTTCATATAATAATTTTAAAAAAGGAAATGAACTTTATCTTAATGGCGACTATTCTGGAGCGCTTGGAGAATATACAAAGTTTACCGAAAAAAAGAAAAATAAGTATGAGGGTTTTTATAATGCCGGAAATGCTTATTTCCAAGGCGAGGACTATCAGAAGGCTCTGGATATGTACAATCAGGCCTTGACCCTCAATCCTAAGGATGAGGATACCAAGTATAATATGGAACTTGCCAAAGAAAAACTTAAAACCCAAAAAACCAAGCCCCAAGAGAACAAACAGGATAATAAACAAGAACAAAGTAAAAAACAGGAAGGCAAAGATGGGCAAGGAAAAAATGAGAAGTCACAAAATGACAAAAATAAAGCACAGGGCAAAGAAAAAGAAAAACAGAATCAGCAAGGACAACAAGGACAGCAGGGAACACAGTCCGAAAACACTGCACAACAAAGGCCTAATCCTGGTATGAGCGAAGACGAAATGCAGGCTATGCTCAACAATATGAAAAAAGGCGAACAACAGTATAAAAAATATTTTGGAAAGCAGCAAATGTCTAAACAAAAAACAGATGCGTTTGGAATGCCGGATTTATTTAATATGAGTCCTGAAGAAGTGCGGCAGTATATGTTGAACCGAATGAATGGAAATTTTCAACAGCCGAAAAAACAGGGCAGTACTGAAAAGGATTGGTAAACAAGAAACTGATTTAAAAGTCCAAAACAAATCATCAGAAGTTCAACCCGAAAGCCAAAGGACTCACAATGAAAAAGTATTTTCTTAACGACCTGCCTGAGCAAATCACAGGTTATGAAGAGCGCGAGCAACAGCTGGAAATGGCTGAACTCATAAAACATACAATAAATGGAAAAAAATGCCATCTCATAATAGAGGCCGGGACAGGTATAGGAAAGACCTATGCGTATTTGATTCCATTGGCAGAGTATGCCATAAAACATAAAGTACATGTCTTTGTGTCCACTTATACCAAAGCCCTTCAACAGCAGTTGTATAAAAAAGACCTGCCTACAGTTAAAAAGATTTTTCCAGAGTTGAAATTTGAAGTGGCCTACGGGCAGGAAAATTATCTTTGCGTGAAACGGAATCAGGAATACAAGGGGTTTTCTGGGCTCTTCCACGAGGAGGAAAATTTTAGAGACCTGCTTGAGTTTCTAAAACACGGAGACGGAGTGCGTGAAAATGCTGGGCTTACCATTCCTGATGATATTTGGCGTGACATAAACCGACAATCGGATACCTGTGGTGGCGAACAATGTATGTATTTTAATAAATGTCATTATTATAAAATGTTAAAAAGACTTCAAAAGTGTCATATCATTGTTATCAATCATCATTTGTTTTTTAGCAATTTGCTTACAAATAATCGTATTTTGCCAGCTGCCGAGTTTGTTATGTTTGATGAGGGGCATAGAGTGGAGGATACGGCGCGTGAAATGTTAAGCGACAAAGTGACAAGCAAAGGCTACTACGCTCTGCTTTCTGATTTGGAAGAGTTTGTTGAAAAAAGCGAGGATTTGAAACGCAAGGAACACCATCAAATGCGTAATGAAATAATAAGAGCGAAAAAAAACTTTGAAACCTTCACCGCTGAAATATATAACGATAGGCGTATAAAACTATACGAAACCAATGCGGCGCTTATTGATTTTCATATTCCATATAAAATTGACATAACCGAAGACTTAAAAACAGTTATGCGGTATGTGGCAGAAGCTCTTGCTGAGACAAAACACGATGAAGATGATTTGAGAAAATATTTTGAGCTCTTGCTAGGCAGGGTAAAATATACGGCACAGGTTATGTCGGATTGGGTGAATAAAGATAAAGACAAGGTCTTTTATTGGGTGGAACTTGAAAAAAAAGAAAACTTTTGTTTTTTTGTAACTCCATTTTCAATAGCTGAAATTTTTAAGAGCAAGGTGCTGGATGGTTATGACAGTGTTATGTTTACTTCTGCTACTCTCGCTGCTGGAGAGGATTTTTCTTATATAACAAAACAGCTTGGGATAGAGGGACATAAAGAACGCGCCCTGAAATCTCCTTTTGATTTTATGAAACAGAGTGTTTTGTATATAGAAAAGCATTTGCCAGAGCCAAACTTAGCAGAGTATCCAGAGGCACTTACGGAACGCTTAGAAGAAATTATAAGTATTACAGGCGGGAGTACGCTTATTTTATTTACGAGTCGTGAACTTATGAAGTCCTGTTTTAAAAAACTCAAGAAAAAATTTAACATGCCGTTTATGATACAGGGTGAGGCCTCGCACACTGAACTTATAGAAAAATTTAAAAAAAAACCAGCAGTACTTTTTGCCACGAATACTTTTTGGCAGGGGATAGATATAAAGGGAAAAATTTTAAAATGCGTAGTGATAACGCGCTTGCCGTTTGAAATGCCTGAGCACCCAATACAAAAAGCAATACAGGCGTTCACTACGGAAGCAGGGGGGAATCATTTTATGGAATACTCGCTTCCAAGAGCTATTTTTATGCTAAAACAGGGCTTCGGTCGCCTGATAAGGTCAAAAGAAGACACTGGCGCGGTCTTAATACTGGACAAAAGAATTCTGACAAAGGCCTACGGCAGAGATTTTCTTAAAGCTCTTCCTGAGACTAATGTGACACACGAACTTAAAGAAGTGGAAAAGTTT
>SESG01014492.1_pt1 | contig 16487 bp, 23 predicted proteins | sample 3171421 | NCBI WGS metagenome assembly SESG01 (sample SAMN10866946, study PRJNA518727) | freshwater metagenome | biome: subpolar coniferous forest; feature: holomictic lake; material: water; isolation source: holomictic Lake 227, 6 m and 8 m depth | place: Canada: near Kenora, Ontario | collected... | reverse complement strand
GGAAGGCGTATGGCGGGAAGTGGTGATGGAGAAGTTGTTTTGTTGGGCGATCACGAAGGGGAAAATGGCGCGCAGGGTGGCGAGGAGGAGAGTGCCTTGCGCGACGAAGCCATGACGCAGATTATTCGCCGGATTGTGGAAGGCTGGCCGCCCCCGCCTTTTAAAATGAGAGGCCGCGACATGGGCGGCAACGCACGCAATAGCCTGCTCCCGTGCGCAGAACAGACTGGCGCTCGCTTCAATCGCGAACTCGTTCGCCTTTTGCGCAAAGCAGGCATTGAGGGAACCAACACAACAGCACCGCAGCGGCGTAAACTGCAGGCGCGCGATTCGGAAATGTGGACTGTTGTCCCCCAATTGGCCGACCGGAGGACGCCGTCCTATCGTGCTCTGTTAGGGCATAACCCCGTCTACTATCAGAGAGTCACGCAGAACCGCCACCCGGTTTTGTACCGGCCAGCGGTGCCGCACGTCTACGTGGACATCAGCGGCTCAATGTCAAATGAAGTGCCGTACATGATCGCAGTCCTTGATCCGCTGCATAAACGCGGCGAATGCCGCTGTTTTGCGTTCTCGACAGTCGTGGACGAGATCCGGCCAAAGCAAATGAGACGTCAGGCGGTGGTACAAACCGGGGGCACCAGCATTGACTGCGTGACGAAGCATATTCTGGAGATTCCAAAGTCGCGCCGTCCAAGGCGCGTGCTCATCCTCACCGACGGTTATGTGGGACCCATGAACGAGCGCGACTCTGTAGCGCTTAAGGAAAGCCATGTTCGTCTCCATGTGGGGCTGATAAATTCGAATTACCGGGCAGATCTCAAATCCCACGTCCATTTGATCGAAGTCCTGCCCAGCGTGTACGAGTAGTTGTTTGGAGGATAAACACAAATGAAGGTAGAACAGAATATTCTCGCAGAGTATGTATCGCCGGGCCATCCAGACAGACTGGCCGACGCCATCGTTGAAGGCATCGTGGATGCGGCTTTGGCCGCAGACACTGAGACGCTGGTAGGCGTGGAGGCGGCGGTTCACACCGACAAGGTCTTCGTGGACGGGCGCGTGGCGGCCGGCAATGACAATGCCGCCGCCGTGTCGCTGAATATGGTAGACGCCATCGTAAGAAACGCTTACGCAGACGCGGGCTATGGCGGCATCTGGCAGCCCGCCCCTGCGGCCCTCGTTTTCCTGCATGATCTGTGCCTGGAGTCCATGAGCGACGAGGAACGGGAGATTCGAATCTTGTCGGATGATCAGAACGTCGTCATCGGTTACGCCTGTTCCTCGCCGGAAACGAATAACCTGCCGCCAGCACACTGGCTCGCATGGCAGATCGGGTTGCGCCTCGCTGCGTGGCGGATGCTGAACGCCGCCGACAAACTGGGGCCGGACTTTAAGGTTCTACCCTGGCTTGGCGTACAGGTTAACTCCGACGGTGCACCAATCTACGAGTGGAAGAGACTGACGGTCAGTATTTTGCATGTGCAGGGGTTGGATTACGAACAGCAACACCGGCTCCTGCTGCCGCCCCTGCAAGCCATCCTCGCAGATTTGGAGAAACTCGGCATGCAAGGGGTTGAGGCCTCGTTTAAGCCGGATAAATTGCTATTAAACGGCGCAGGATATTTCGAACAGGGTGGGCCGCACGGGGACAACGGACTCTCCGGTAAGAAACTCATTGTAGACCACTACGGCCCGACCGTGCCGATCGGTGGCGGCGCGCTTTGCGGAAAAGACCCGCACAAGATTGACCGTTGCGGGGCGTTACGCGCCAGACAGTGGGCCAGGCAATTGGTGGCGGATGGCGCCAGGGAGGCACGCGTGACGCTCAGTTGGGCACCGGGGTCCGGCATGCCGCATTACGTGGAAGCTGCTGTTGCCGACGCCGTGGGATGTTGGCAGTTTGTGCCTCCAAGTCGGCATCCGGCTTTGGACTGGTTCTCAATTCGATGCATTGTCGCCGACCTCGGCCTCGCTAAAATACGCTGGGCGGAGACTATGAGGACAGGATACTTCGTGAACCAAGAGCATCCGTGGGAACACGTTTTGTGAGATGTACCTGAGCCGGGGCTACCGATTGCGGGCAAGAAGTTTGTTGAGCACTGGGGAGCGGACGGTCAGGGTGGTTTTAACCGAGACGATATCTAAGGAACAACTGCCATCTGTCTCAAACTGGTCCGCAAACGCGGAATCAATAATCTGAAGCGCCAGATTTTCATCCAGCCCATTTTCCGAGACAGCTAGAATCACGCTGTCGTCACCATCGAGGATGTCGTAGATATAGGCGGTATAACCTGTTGGAAACAACCAAGCTGAAAATGCTTGCCATGTTCCATACATATCCCCGAAGCGGGGTTTTAGAAACTTTTTCGATTTCCGTTCGCGAAGTTCATCCACAGAGTCGAACAAATCGCCGATTTCCACGCCGCGTTTTTTCTCCACCGCCTGCACGGCTTCAATCAAACCGGGTTCATTAGGCATGAACTGCCACTTGCCAAGTTTCGGCAGATGCCCCTTGACCGTAGTTCTGATCGCCGCCGCAAGTTCCAACAGCAGCTCCGCGTTCTGCTGCCGCTTTGATTTCGGCAACGCCTGCTTCTCTGACACATCCTGACCCAGTTTCTTGCCATCAGTCTTTTTCATGAACTCACCTATGACTTCGCACATTTACGACGTATTCTGTAACAACCATTTTCAGCATTTACTGAATCATCGCCAGCAGTTTTCGATACCGCCCCGTTCGTTTCGCCGCCGGCTTCAGTTTATCGACGAGCGCCCGCGCCGCCTCGTGGCAGGCGAGCCGGGCCGATCGCCATTCGATTGCCTACCGAATTTGCTGATTTGCATTATTGCTTCCTGAATATATATCTGGTTAAGCATCAAAATATCAACAGCCGGAAGTTTCATAGTGTGTCATATCGCCATTGCGTTCAGCACACTGTCACGTTATCCCAATCCAACTGGCGCTGCAGAAAAACCGGACAACACATGTCAATGCGTTTGCCGATCTTCTCGTTGACAATCGGCCCATCCGTGGCCGTGTAGCTGGCAACGTAAATGCCGATCAGGTGAAAATCCTCCGTGAAAATCGGACCACCAGAACAGCCCTTCCCTGCCTCCTTCGACGTGAAAACGATCTCGGGCCGGTCTCTGATAACTTTCAAATCGACACGATATATCGTCTTACCGTCCGGAGCAAAGCAGAAACCCGGCAGGCGACCGGAAGTTTTGTCGCCGAAATCGATAGTGGCAGGCCGGATCGATTCCGTCTCAGGTTCGCCAATGTCCAGCACTGGCCAGGAATCGGACGTGGGGCCGTCCTCAAGCTCACAATGAATGCCATTGAGACCGAGTACCATGAAGTCCATGGTTGTGCCAAGGTACATTGCGAAGCGACCACATACATTGTCGCTCACTCGCCGCACCATAAATAAACATGTATCCGCGAGGCCCAACGGCAGGGATTTGGTGTAATGCGCGCAGGTGAAAATGTATTGCCCGCTGATCAGCCCCAGTCCCGTAATTTCAGGACTCCCTTCCGGCGAAATTGAAACCATTGCGTTTATATCATTTCAATATCCATAAGGCGCTTCTCCCTGATGCTCTTTGAACAACCGCTCAGCCATCACGCTCTTATGATCCTTCTGGCTTACCAGAAAGTCGGCCCTGGTCACGATATACAACACGTCCTGTTCATCATGGCTGGCGACCTCGAAATCCAAGTGCCGCGGGGCGAACACACCCATGTGCCCGGACAAGGCCACGGAAATAATTCTGGCCCGTTTGCTGTCCAGTCCGCGGCTGGCGGCAAAATTATTGAAGCAGGCGGCTGCGAAGAATCCGTGATCTGCGTGCGTATGCATTTTCCGCCCGGCGCGCTTTCCAATTTCATACTCATTCACATCGCCATACTTCAAAATATCGTGCAGCAGAACCGCGATACGGACCTCATCGCATCTCTCAGCAGAGAGACGATCCTCTTTTGGAACGCGAATTATCCGCTCTGCCTCCTCTAACGCAGAAAGCGTATGACGGAGCAATCCGCCCCGGCCGTTGGCATAGTATGGATGGAACTTTCCACTGCTGGATGCAGGCTCCTCGAAGAAATATGCGGGGACGTGCTGTTCCCAGAATTCCTTAAGTATAAACTTCAGGCCGTCGTCTTTTACTGACGCTATAGCATCGTCAACTTCCTTCATTTAACCCCTTTTTCTTTACTGGCGTCGCCTGCCACTGCTCAGGATCCAGCACTTCGACATCATGCTGCTGCAACCCCATCAGCGCGATGGAAATATACGGCGGAAATAAATCCCTGTTGCAAACATTTCTGGCGGCACGCAGAGCCCGCAAACGGTTACGTTTGTCATGCGTATCGGGGATCTGGACAATCAAGCTGTATAGTTTGGGCCTGTACCTCAGGCGAATCCAACCCGCGCCGATAACACGGGCCATGATGATCTCGCGTGCAAACCCCTCAAAATCCGCAGGTTCGTTGTATTTGCGCAACAGACGGTTCACGTAGGCACGTGTCAATCCAAACCGTGCAGGGTTATCGCAAATGAGGTTGATATGGTGTTCAGGCACCGGAATCAACCGGTTCTGCGGCGTCACCCAGTAGGCTTGGTATTTCATTCCGTTATAAATGTAGATTCAACTTCAGGCTGAGGGTCTTTATCAAGCAGCCAATCCGCCGGCATTTCGCTGATATCCTGCGACTCGCTGACAATCAGTTGCTTATCCTTCAAAACGTAAACAATACGCCTTACTCTACCGATGTAGCGTCCATTTGATTCCCTGACAGGAAACAAACGGACTATTTTTTTGCTGCCAGCCCGTCTGTATGAATCGTGCCCCTCATATCCCTCGTCCATTTCACCTACCAACGCTGTCTCCTCAATAAGACTCAAGCCGTTGGTAGTTATCGTCACTACATATAACATTCCGTAAACGCCGGTTCCAAACGACTGGCTGACCACGACCGCCTCAGGGTTCTCGTCGCCATCAAGATCACATACCCAGGAGTCAACCACACGATCCGAGACTTCAAACTGGCATTTATACACCCGTCCATCCAGCCATACCATCCGGACCTGAACACATTCACCATCCGGATCCGTACCTTCCTTACCCCACTCTTGAATCGTAATTCTACAGGTGTCCGTCACGTAAAACTGCAGATAGCACAGCGGAGTTCCAAAGTGGTCCCAGACTGGCAATCGAGCCAGAACCACCGCAGCTAACATAAGCAGGCAAACAATTAAGCCTCCAGTCACAACCTTTTTTTCATACCTTTAACCTCGAGTTAATAAGTTAATCGATCGCTTTTCCGGTGCTGACGGTAAACATACCAATGTGTAATCATGAGACTGACTGCACAACGTCTTCATTGCGGAATTGCCGTTATAGTTTTGCTTCACACACGTATACTATACATGATTCTGAAGCCGGAATTCAACATGCATGGGTGTCATAAGGCGGCGCTCATTTTGACGTATCCTGTAAAATCCATTTTGCCTGTAATCGTAACCGGCAGGAGGCACTTTTTCGGTACCCCTGCCGGCCCGGATTTCACGACGTTATTTTACGCCCCCGCTGCTCCTTGGCCACCGACGTTGCCATGCGGCAGCGTCCAACCGCCCACTTTCTGAGCCCGCCGATCTGCTCCGCCATCAGTTTTGACAGAGGAACTGTCTCCAGCAAAGCTTTGCTGATGTCCAACATGCCAGGCTCACGGTTACAGGCAAATCCTGCGTATAGCGAATCAATGACCGATTGCTCGATCTCCGCGCCCGTAAAGCCCTCGGACGCCTTGGCCAATGTTGCCAGGTCATATTTGCCGGCATCCCGGCTATGCCGCCCAATCCGGATCTTCCAGATTGCTTCCCGCTCCTCTGCACTGGGCAGGTCCACGAAGAACAGATCGTCCCAACGGCCTTTGCGCAGCAGTTCTGGTGGCAACTGGGTCACGTCATTGGCCGTAGCGACCACGAATACCGGCGCCGTTTTCTCCTGCATCCAACTAATGAAAGAGCCAAAAACACGCGCACTGGTACCGCCGTCGGTAGAGCCACTGCTCTTGCTGCCGGCAAGGCCCTTTTCGATCTCGTCCAACCACAGGACGCACGGCGCCACGGCTTCGCAGGTTTGTATGACGCTTCTGAGGTTGCCTTCGCTCTGTCCGACCAAACCGCCGTACAACCGCCCAGCATCGAGCTTGAGCAACGGCCTGCCAAACACGCTGGCAGTGGCTTTAGCCGTCAACGACTTGCCAGTACCGGGGATGCCTACGATCAGCAGACCCTTTGGGCTGGGCAGCCCGTACTCCCGCGCCCGCTGGCTGAAAGCATCCTTGCGCTTGAGTAGCCAGTCCTTGAGCACGTCCAAGCCGCCGATGTCGGCCAGAGTCTCCCTGACCGCCACCACTTCCAGCAGCCCGTTTTTCTTTACCGTGGCCGCTTTTTCTCTGGCTACGACCGCTGGATCAACGTGTTTGCTCTCGATTACGGCCAAAGCGTACGCGTTCTCAGCTTCAGTGCAGGTCATGCCGGTAGCGGCGTCCAGTATCTGATCCCGTTCGTCACCATCGGGGTTTTTGAGTTTGGCACTTTGACAGATGCCGTCGAGTACCGTACCAAGCGCCGCCTTGTCGGGCAGATTGAAGTCCAGCACGACGAACTCACGCTCCAGCTCCGGCGGTAGCACCTGCCGGCAGCCCAGAATCACCAGCACGCGCCCTTTTGTTTTGCTGTCCATGAGCGAGTCCTTGATGGCCCTCACGAGTACGGGGTTCGCATCGGTCAGGAACAAGTGGAAGTCGCTGAACAGTACCAGCGCATCATCGGGCAGGCCATTGACGGCTTCGATGGCTTCCAACGGATCATTGGCCCCGGCACTGCTGCCATCGGCTGTGTTGACCATGCCACGCGTAGCCGACCACGCGTAAAGCTGGCGCTTGAGCGCCAGCGTAATCGCCTTCAGTTCCGCTTCTACGCGCTGTTCTTCGGCGCTGACGATATACAGCCCGGCATGACCGGACTTGATGTAGTTTGAGATTCTTTGTCGCATTTGATTCCTTCTTGGTTGTTAATGAAAAGCAAAAGGCCGGCGCTACCATCGCTGGCAACGCCGACCCCTTGCGTGCTTCGTATCTGCTTGACGCTCACCCAGGCTTGGTAGTGAATATCCACTTGAGCCAGGGCGGCACAACTTTATGCAGGCACCCTGCCCCAAACTTGGCTCCGCGTATGTACTCTCGTACAAAGTCTGTGTTCGTCATGCCGCGGATGCTTGCACCCTTGCGCCTTGTCACAAGCACCACGCCGCAGACCTGGTCCCCGAATTCGCGGTGTGATATTTTGAAGCTGAGTCGTCCCAAGCAATCGGGATCGATGTACCCAATCGAGTCCGCAACCCAGACGCCTTTCTGGTCCATACCCGTGATCACCACCCAATGCTTCAGACCGGGTACGAGCGCCAGCACTGGATGCCCGGTCTTGAGGTTATGGTGGATGTCGGCAGTGAAGTTTGCATAGCGCCCAGTCCTGAACCCGAAATCGAACTTCAGAGATCGGCCACCCACACCCAAGTGGCCATAATTGTTGTCATTTCCGCAGTCAATGCAGCGCAACACCTACACTCTGCATGTTACCACACGCCATGAACCAGGTTCTCGGCGCCAGCTTTTTGTGATTGCGCTCATCGCTATCTGCCCCACCTTGCTCCAACCAATTCCGGTAGTCGCCACCGTTCCACGAATGCACATCAGCGGGCGGGATTACATTCATGAACGTGCTCCAGACTTCGACTTCGCAGTACGCTGTGTTAGCCACCCATACCGTTTGCTCCAGCCTGGCCGCCATGTCGTCGGCCGTCATGCCGGCAGTTAAGCAGCCCACGCCTGACACGTTCAGTTCAGCTGGCGGAGTCTCGTCCTGAAGCGGAAACTCGGAAGGATCAAAACCCCACTGCGTTGCCAGAGCCGCACAGATGTCGCTGAGCCACTCTGTCTCATACCCACGCACCATGACCTTGAACTCATACGATCTGCTCATTTTTACTCAGATCCTTTCTTAGTTTCGACCAGACTGATGCCGGCTAATTGAACCGTTGCCTTGTCAGCGAGATCGTGATCGAACCCGCTTTCTTCACAATCCCACAGTGCGTTGCAGATAGCCTGACGGGCTGCCCACATGGCTTGTTTCGTAGTTACAACCCCAGTTGACGTGGCTGGCTCAACTAGCACGGACACCAGAAACGCGACCTCTGTTTCCATGGCTTAGTTATGCCCCTATAGGGCGTATTCCGGCCGCCCCCACTTCTGCGACCAGTCGCCCAGCAGCTTCAGGTATACGCTCATGCCCAGGTTCTGCGTGTAGTTCGGGTGCAGCACAGCCGCGATCTTGCCGTTGCCGTCAATGTCTACAACAGGCCGTTCGTGAACAGCAGGCCGGCAGTTGTGACTGAGAAAGAAGTCCGCGTAGCCTTCGTCGATGCACCGGCCCTCGATCTGCTCGAACCGTCGAACGATCGTGCCATGCTGATCGACGATGAAGACCTGCAGCCGTTGTCCCGGTATCGGGCTGTTTGGCCCCAAACTGTAATTCCAAACGCCAAGATGCCCAAACCGCGGACTCGGGCGGCCATGGTCGGGCAGTTTTCTTGTGGCAACATCGTCGCTCATGCCGCCATCCTTTCCACGGCCATGTCACTCAGGGCATGAGCAACCATTGCCAGATCGTCGGCTGCCGTCTGCATTGCCTTTACAGCAGTAGCGATCTGGGGACCGTCAGCGGCATTGCTGTCGTATGTGTCCGCCAGTTCCTGCGCGATGAAGTAAGCGAGCGTGTCACCACCCGCCGGATTAGCTTTCGGCGCCTGTTTATCCATGCCCCAGTACTGCAGCACGTACGCATCCGGGTACACCGACGCCGCCCTGCACACCAATTGGTTTAACGTCATCTGTCACACACTCCCTGTTTTTTTTGATTTTACCTTTTTGAATATTCGCCACTGCGCGCCGTGCGCGGCAGCAATGCTCATGGGCTTCGGCTTCGCCTTCTACAACGAAGCCGCCGCAGCCGGTACAGCACAAGTACGTCACTCCATTGAACGGCATATTTTGTTACTCCCGGCCGATTCACGCACTAACGGCAACTGCACCAGCGCCGACTGATAATTCATGCTTTCGATCCTCCTCTGATTCCAGATGTTGTCGTTCCCAATCCAGGCATTTCTGCCGGCTTGCGCTGTTAAACAGGGCGGACCCATTTAGATTACGCACGCGCCAATACAGGGTGTTGTTATCGTATTCAATGGTTGTGGCCCTCTGGACAGCCAGCCGCCCTATGCTGGCCAGTTCAATGGCTTCCGTGTACAGGGCGTGGCCGGTGCCGTCTGTGGTAAACGTGATCGCTATGTATATCCGGCTCATGCACCCACCCGTTGCTGCCGTTGCACCTGCCGATGGTACTCGTGTTTCTTCTGCTTGCCCGCAACCCGGCCCAAGGCTTCTTCCAGGAACTTGGTCGCTTTTTCGCAGTCGCTGCCCTGGAATCCCACGGCATCGATCTTGAGGCTGCCGTCTCGGTTGACGATGACTTCGATGTTTTTTGACATGGCTCACACACCTCCTATGACCAGCTTGATGGCGCCGTCGCCCAGCGTTTGACGTCGAGTCGTGTAGCCCTTGCGGCGGGCTTCAGCGATGGCCTTGTGTACGCCGTAGAGCTGCAGCAAGCGGCCGTAATTGGTTCCGACCTCTTTCTCGATGTGGCCTCCCCAGAAATCGGAGGTGAACCCGAAGGTGCCATCCGGCTGGCGGTTTACGGCGATGTCGTATGGCCCCTTGAGCTTGATGACATACTCGCCCTTGTGGCTGTTACTGCCATAGCCACGGGCTACAGCGTTTTCAATCAGGGCCACACCCAGTTCGGTACAGGCCGCACGCAGGGCCGAAATATCCTTGATTTGCGTTGCTATCGTTGTGAAATGTGACATGAATTACTTCTTTCGTTGACGTTGTTATGACTGGAAGTTATGACGGGAAGGGCGGTATCCGGGGCGGATTCGCCACAAATACCTTGCGCTTTGGGAACCTACCGTTATGATGGGGGTACAACTTTCTTACAGGAGATAGCCATGAATACGATGGAAGTCACGCGCATGTCCTCCAAGGGCCAGGTGGTCATCCCTGGCTCCATACGGAGCAGTCTTGGGATCAAAAGCGGGACCAAATTTGCCGTCATCACTGATGGCGAGAGTGTCCTGATGAAGCCGATGGAGGCCCCGAAACTGGCCGCGTTCAAAGAACTGATTGCCAAGAGTCGGGCCTGCGTACGACGCACCGGGATGACGCAATCCGATGTGCCAAAGGCGATCCGGAGAGTCCGCGATGCGAATCGTGATCGACGCTAACGTTCTTGCATCCGGCGTGTTCTGGGCCGGGCATCCTTTCCGTGTGCTCAACCTGTGGATGCACGATCAGGTGCAGGTCCTCACCTCCGAACCGATCCTGAAGGAATACGCCGATTTACTGCGCGACATGGGCAGGGACCAAGAGGCACTGCATCTGGCTGAGTCGTGGATTACGTTTGTTTTTCACCATGCCGCTGTGATCGACGTACGGACCCGGATCGATGCCTGCCGTGATCCCGATGACAACAAGTACCTGGAGTGCGCTGTCGATGGTGGAGCCGACTTCATTGTGTCGGGCGACAATGATTTGTTGAGCCTCGAATTATTCCAGGGCATCCCCATTGTGAAACCTCGCCGGTTTGTGGATATTGCCGCGCAGACCATGCTATTTTAGGTTCTCGCACGCACAGGAACAGCCGCACCTGCAGGCGCCGATGGAATATGGGACTTCGCCCTCGGCCACGGGGCACAAGCCCGGCATCGACCTCCTGCCGGTAGCGCTGCAAAGCCCATTTTGCTTGCCGGCAGCATACGTGCATCATCTGTGTCGCTACACGCAGCTTCAGTACACCCCTTGCCACCCGTGTCATTTAACAAAGAGCCACTTGATGGGGACATTTCCAAAGAGTCGCGGCATGGACATTCTCGTTCATAATGGACTCAACCTGATTTCCGTACTTGCCGACAATTAAGGCCTTGATCTGAGGGGTGAAGGCCTGTTCGATCGTCCTCCACTCGTCCGGCTTGTCACCCTTGATGCGGAACAGGGTGGATGTCCTGCAGAACCGTCGAAAGCGCGACTGCTCTTTGAAGTCGTTGATCAGGTTCTCAACAAAAACTCCGGGATTGATCTGGCCGGTTAAGTCCTGACTCCCTGAAAGGTCCTCCCATCTCATGCCGCGGATGTGTTCCATCAATCCAGCCTCCTCAGGGGTGCAGCAGGCCATAGTCGGGTTGCCCTTCCAATCCACCCATGGAATCGTGACCTTGAGGGCCTTCCGGTCCTCCCAGTTGAAACGAGTTTCCCCGCCAGAGCCGTCGTTGATGACTTCGGCAATCTTTTTACCGTCCATGCAGAGGGTGGCATTAAAACCGGGACAGTCCATCCCCATAAATGATTTGATCGCTTTGACCGTGTACTTTGATTTCGATGACATGGTATCTCCGGATATTGAATTCACATTCAGGCAGCGTCGGCCAAACTCAAACGGCGTACGCCCATCTGACCGAAACGCTGAACTATTTCAGCAGCGTCGCTACGCGCCAGCTCACGGGCGGCATCGGCCAGGTTCTTGATTCCCACGTCCAACTTGCGGCGGGCGCTGGCGCTGTCGCGGTACTCTTCGGCCGTACGCGTCAGGAACTGCTTGCGTACTTCCTCCAGGCGCTGCTCAAGCTGCTGGTCGCCGGCAAAGTTCAGGGCCTTAAACTGGTCCATGAACGACACCAGCCTGTTCAGCGTCTTCTGATGTACGCCGGTTTTGCCGTCCTTGAAGCTCGCCAGCATCTCCTCGCATAGTTCCGCGGTCTGCTGACGCAGACTGGCTACGCAGTCGCCGACGAACGATTCCAATCCGGCATTGATCCTGGCATTGGCATCAACAGCCGTCTGATGCCGTGCCTGTATGACCGCTTGCTGATCGGCAGCGCTGATCAGATCCGCCTGCAAGCGTTCGGGTACGCTGATCTGAAACAGGTTCACGGCAAAGGTGAAGTGCCGGTCCAAACGATCGACCGGCGGAAATGCGTTTTCGATGCTTGCCACGAGTTGATCGGGATCGCCCACCAGTTTTATTGCCGCCGCGTGCCATTCTGTGATCGCGCTTGCCCGCAGTGGCGCATAGCGATTCATGAACCCGGCCCGGGCAGTTGCGAACTTGGATTCAAGGCCGCTCAGCTTCCTGGTTACATCGGCAAGCCGCTTATTCGGCAGGAAATGCCCGAGTCCGTTCAGAAACGGATAAGAGCGGTGGCGCAAGTGAAAAGTACGCGCGGGGACGTTCGTAATTACTTTACCCTTTCTTTACCTGAGATTGCACTTTGGGCTATGTTCTGGCACTTTATTTCCATGCACATACTCGTTCAAGACCTTCCCCACGGGCGTGTGTTCGCACCGTCCACCAGGAGTGCGTACCTGAGCACCGCCGTGGTGGTCGGAATCATTCAGCTATTCATGCCAGCCGCTAAAGGCAATGACTGGCCGCAGTGGATGGGTGGCCCTCAATACAGTGGTGTTTGGAGCGAGGATGGGATCCTGCCCAGGTTTCCAGCCTCCGGGCTTGCCGTCAAATGGCGGACGCCGATCGGGCCTGGATATTCCGGCCCATCGGTGGCCAATGGTTACGTGTTCGTGATGGACCGCAAAAAATCCGATCCCATCAACAGCACTGAGCGTGTTCTTTGTCTGGATGCCGCCAACGGTAAAATCCGCTGGGAATATACATATCCGTGCAAGTACGCCGGCGTGGGTTACGATTCCGGCCCGCGTGTCACCCCTGCTGTTGCTGACGGCAAGGTATTCACGCTTGGAGTTATGGGGGACATGAATTGTCTGGATGCCTCCAATGGAAAAGTAGTGTGGCAGAAGAATCTTCCCCGTGATTATCAGGCCAAGGGGCCAAAATGGGGATTTGCCACGCAACCACTGGTGGATAGTACGCGTTTGTATAGTCTTGTCGGCGGCCAGGGACATGCGGTCGTAGCTTTCGATGCAGCCACCGGCAAGGAACTTTGGCGGGCATTGTCCTCCAGCGAACCCGGGTATTCCGCGCCGATCATCCGCACGATCAATGGCAGGCGCCAGCTTGTTGTGCGGCATTCCGATGGCCTCGCCGGCCTGACGCTCGATACAGGCGAAGTCATCTGGTCGGCGGCGTTCCCGACCAAGGTGGGTATGGCAATTTGCACTCCGGCCGTTTTCGATGATCGAATCTGCATTTCAGGCCAATGGGAAGGCACCGCCATGTTCAGGGTCCTGCCAGGCAATAAGGACGCCGTTCTGCTGTGGAGCCTCAATGCCGGCGGTGCGCCTGAAAAGGTATTCCGCACGGAAGGTTTTAACAGTGCCATGAGCACCGTTCTGTTTGACGGCAGCCAAGTGTACGGGGTTTCACTATTTGGCGAACTCTGCGGACTCGATGCCGCAACAGGGCGCCGTATCTGGACATCGCTAGCGCTTACCGGTGAAACCGAACCCAAGGACAAGTGGTTTACGGCCTTTATGGTGCCGAATAACAAGCGCTGTTTCATCTTCACTGAAAAAGGCGACCTGCAGATCGCCCGTTTGTCCGCAGCCGGTTATGAACTGCTGGACAAGACGCACCTTTGCGATCCCGATATGCCGGTTGGTTCCCGTAAGGTCATCTGGTCCCATCCCGCCTTTGCCAACCGCTGCATTTTTGTTCGCAGCAACAGCGAAATGATTGCATTCTCCCTTGCGGAAACAGATCGCTAAACGCCTTCGTCCCGAGAATAAAAAGCGAACCACCAACTGATAAGTGCAAACAAAACCCCACATTCTCTTTGTCTGCACTCTGAACCAGTGGCGCAGTCCAACGGCCGCAAAAACCTACGCCAACGATCAGCGGATCGAGGTCCGGTCAGCAGGTGTCAGCTCGCATAGCGTCCATCGGGTATCGCAACGGGATCTGGAATGGGCCGACCTGGTGCTCGTCATGGAGCCGGAGCACAAGGTCAGATTGCTGGACATGTTCAATGACGTGCAGTTGCCAGCCATTGAATGCCTGGATATCTCGAACGAGCTTGAGTTCATGGATGAGGCGTTGGTCGGATTGATCAGGGATGGGACCGAAACCCATTTGGCCGCCAGGTTCGGAATTGAAGGCTGCACCGGAATCAAGGCGTGAAACAGGTGATAAGCCAGCAATGAAAACAGATTTGGTGCTGCTGATCGGCATCCAGGCGGCCGGCAAAACCACGTTCAGCCAGCGTTTACTGCCCGACACGCATGTCCGGGTTAACTTGGACACTCTGCGCAATCGGACTCGGGAAGCGCGCGTTTGTGTCGTGGTTCCCTTTGACGGCAAAATGCGTGGGCAAGAGTACGCCTGCGCTGCCTCAAGGATGACCTGATCATAGATATCACCGCATGACAGGAGCACATCGGCCTGACCATCACCGTGATTCCAGTGGAGGTCGTCAATATCAGCGAGGATCAGGAGTTTCATGTTCCACTACTTTCAGTATGGGCGATTGGATGGAGTTCATTTGTCCATAGCCGTTACCGCCTCCGCTTTCACGGAGTGGGTTTGTCATCGTTTACTGACAATCACTTCCCACTTTCATGGATTTCGCTTGGCGCGATCGATGCCTGGCCACAATTGCCCGGCAGAATCCCGAGCTTGACCGTCTCCGTGCTGGCTGGATGCTTATAGGCTCCGCAGGTATGAGGAAACCACGCCCGCATTCTGTTCGGCGATGTGACGGAATGACGCTGATGCCAGAACCGTTTCGGAGAGACGTGACCAGAACTGCTCGGCCAAGACCGCTGCCCGGGTCCAGGGCGTCAGCGCTTCCGGAGGAGGCGGAGGCGGTCTCAGTGGTTCATTCGAGAACTGCCCCTCCACACCCGGGCGGTAGTGCATCGGCACCATGTCATACAGGGGCGCCAGCGACAACGGGAGCCGAGGCTCCAAGAACAGGCTGGCATTGCCGTAGTGCATATCGGTATTGCCGATTAATGTTCCAAACCACCAAAGGACGGACAGACGTTCGGCATCTTCATCCGGAATCCATCCATCGGCACGGAGCCGCTCTGCAGCGTCCGTCCAGGGTGTGTCGATACGGCCAAAGAACGCAGCATCGAGCGCCTCCAGGGAGGTCAACCCGCGCCGGCCATGGGCTCCGACACGGTCGAACCGCGTGGATTCCAGGAAGACGCGCCCCCCGGCCTCAATCACCGTCGTAGCTGCACATGGTATTCCGTGCGCTGAGAGGACGGTGTTGGCCATATGCTCGGCCACCAACAAATCGGCCCATCGCCGATTCTCAGGCCGACCGGCACCTCCGCTGAACTTCACGATGACGTGGCGCACAGCCTGAGCCGAGTCGTGTATGCAGGCTGTGAACTTGGGTTGTTCACCGGCAGCCGATGATCCCGGCCATTCTCCTGCCAGAATGGCGTCCGCCTGTGCGGGATAGTCGGTGCAGCGGATTGCGTGGCCGAAGGTGCCGGGTGTTTCCATGCGGCGCATCTGGATGGCCGCCAGCATGGCATCGCCAATGGCAAAAGCACCGGGCAAGTCCTCGCCAAAGCGAACGAGCGCAGTCACAACGGCCTCATCGTTCCAACGACTCGGATCCAGTGGCGCGCCAAGTTGCTGGGCGTAACGACGGGCAAAGCATCGCCCGAGAAAGCCCTGGGGCCGAAGTTCATGTACGAACCAGGGGAGCCCGGGATAAAGTCCATCGCGAAACTCCGTTCCCCGCAACGTATCCCAGGGTTCGTCCTGCTCGACGTACCACTGGCCGGCTTCCAGCGCATGGATGCGCCCGACAAGGCCCGCGCCGCCGTCCGCCGCAATGGTGTAGAGCGGCCAGGTGGAACCGAGCCCGCTGATGGATCGCCGCAAGGCATAACGAGCGGCCTTCCCCCGTCCCACGCGCAGGACGCGTTGTGCGCTCAGCGCCGAAATCGAACGTGAGACCGTCGGCTGACTCACCCCGAGCGCGCCTGCCGCTTCACGGGCCGTCAGCACCCCGCGCCGGCGGAACTCGGACTCCAGTCTGGCTTCGTGTGCGTTCATGAATAGATCTTAGTCAGGGTATTCTGTAATTAAAATGCTTCAGAGTAAGCGCGTTGCGCAAGATTATGCCACACCAATGCATAGAATGTGAATAGAATCTTTGTGGCATGATTTGGGTGAGAATTGTAATGTGAAATGCCGTGACATAATTCGCGCCCATGGACAATATAAATGAACATGGGAATTATTATGAAAATAGCAGTTTGCAGGCGAAAGTCGCGTTTCAAACGGCAGAATTACGGTGAAGGCGGGCTACTACAAACAACACGGAACCCACATGTTTTACTTGCACCTGCAGGAGTGTGCCCA
>SESG01030357.1_pt1 | contig 16493 bp, 8 predicted proteins | sample 3171421 | NCBI WGS metagenome assembly SESG01 (sample SAMN10866946, study PRJNA518727) | freshwater metagenome | biome: subpolar coniferous forest; feature: holomictic lake; material: water; isolation source: holomictic Lake 227, 6 m and 8 m depth | place: Canada: near Kenora, Ontario | collected... | reverse complement strand
GGGACTTGTGGACGCGACGTTTGTCAACTTCGTCCGGGGCTACAACCTGCTCACATTCCACGGCATGTATTACTCCACCCATGGCGGCTACTGGGAATGGGCGCCCCCGGACAACACCTTTCGCATGCCCTACTGGAAGCACACGCGCAGCTTCATGGAGTGCGTGCAGCGTCTTTCCTACATCTTAACGCAAGGCTATCACCGCTGCGATGTGGCGATCCTCTATCCCGTGGCGGCGATGGAAGCCGGGATGGATGGCAAAGAGGCGGCCAAAACGGCATTCGATACCGCCGAGAAACTCTACCGCAAAGGGGTGGATTTCGATTTCATGGATTATGAATCGCTGGATCGCGCCAAGATCGTCGGGAAGGAACTGCACGTTTCCGGCGAAGCCTATCGCGTCCTGGTTCTGCCCGCGATGAAGGCGATCCGCCACTCGACGCTGCAAAAGGCGCTCGAGTTCCATCGCGCGGGCGGCATCGTGCTCGCGCCCGGCGCTTTGCCCGAAGCCAGCGACCGGATCGGCCGCGACGACCCGGAGGTCGCGGCGATGGTCAAGGAACTTTTCCCCGAGGGACCGACCAAGGATGTTTTCGCCCAACTGCCCGGGCGTGATTATGAAGGCCCGGGCGAGGTCCAGCACCGCAAACTCGGCAAGCGCGATCTCTACGCGGTTTACAACGCGCCCAAGGGTGCGGAGTGTTACTTCCGCGCCACGGGCGAAGTGGAATTGTGGGATCCGTGGACGGGCGCGACGAAGCCGCTTGCCGTCACCTCGCAGACTGCGGAGGGCACCAAGCTCAAACTTCCGCTCACCCAAACCGAAATCCAGTTGATCGTGTTCAGCCCCGGCAAGCCGCAGATCGCCACGGCATCGCCAGCGGAGGTTGCGCCCTCAAAAATTGCCGTGGGTGGCGATTGGGAATTTGAACTCAAGCCGACGCTGGACAACCGCTTCGGCGATTTTCGTCTGCCGGTCACGGAGGCCGATAAAATCATCGGGCCGGAAGCGCGCATTTTCCGCCACGCCGTGGAGCAGGGGGATGCGGCAGCATGGCGCACCGGGAGCTTTGACGACAGCCAATGGGAGCGCGTCACCTACGGGTTCGGGCCGCAGTTCTGGCTGCTGGGACCGTTGCCGGAAGAAGCAGCCGAACTGGCCAAGCTCGCCCGGGTGAACCCGCAGGAGCCAGTCACCGTCGGAGGCAAGGCATACAGTTGGCGGCCGTATAGTTTCTCGTGGCGGATGGGACTTGAAGGCGACCCCGGCCATCAGGGCTTCCACGGTTTGAAAGAAAGCGTGACCGACCATTTCATCTGCTTGGGCAAGTCGGCCTGGGTATCGAACGAGCACAAGTATAAGCCGGAACCCGAGGGCAACCATTACTACCTCTGGACAAGCGCCACGGTGGACCGCGAGACGACCGCCCGCATTCTGGCCAGTGTGCGCACCGAAGGAAAGCCGCCGCATGCGTCGAACATGCTGACACCCGCTTCCGTTTTCCTGAATGGAACCAAGGTGGACAATCTGGAAACGCCCGTCACGCTGCGCGCCGGGGCCAACCCGCTGCTGGTTCATTACAGCCAGGCCGGACGCGGCTACTTCGTCATGAAGCGCGAGGGGCCGGAACAGAAGCCGCAAGAGCGCACGCCATTGGCGATGAGCTGGTATGACGACGCGTCGGTGATCCGCTTTGACGTCCACTGCGGCTCGCGGCCCGCCGAGTGGTTCCGCTTCGTCGCGCCGCCGGGGTTCCGCGCCATGACGTTCGCCGCCAAGGGCAAGGTGGAGGCGTGGGCCGATGGACAGCCGATGCGCGCCGTGGGCGCAGACCGGTATGAAGCTGCGGCTCCGCTCTCCAGCCCCGCGGTTGTGGCCTTGCGCATTACGCCCGAACCCGGCGTCAGTGGAGGATCGGTATTGAACGATCCGATCCGGCTCGACTGCGTCCCGGGCCTTATGGCGCTGGGTGATTGGTCCAAGAACAGTGCGCTGGAGTGTTACTCTGGCGGCGCATGGTATCGCAAGACCGTGACCCTGACGCCGGAGCAAACGCGCGGCGCGGTGACGCTTGATCTTGGCAAAGTGTGCGCCAGCGCCGAGGTGCGGGTGAACGGCCAGCCGGCGGGAATCCGAATTGCGCCGCCATGGACGTTCGACATCACCAAGCTCGCCAAAGCCGGCGAGAACCGCATCGAGGTGCTTGTCTGCAGCACGCTGGGGAATCACTACATGACCATCCCGACCCATTACCGCAAATACCAACGGGAAGATCAGACCGCCGGCTTGCTCGGCCCGGTCACCATCGAAATCAAGGTCAGCAATACGCCGCCTAATCACAGTACGAGTGAGACAGATGCGTTGCCGACCGGTGGCCGCCTCGAAAAAACGGTGGTCGAGGGGCGCACGCTCACGCTGAAAATCCCCGCGAAACCTGCTCCTGGAAAGCCCTGGTTATGGGTCGGCGAGTTTGGTGGTCACCTGGGGGCATTCGAGGACGGCCTGGTCGCTGCCGGGTGGCATGTCGCCTATGTCGGCGCCAGCAACATGTTCGGCTCGCCGCGGGCCATGGCGATCTGGGAAAAAGTGTATGCCGAACTTGTCGGCAGGCGTGGCCTGGCCGCCAAGCCGGCGCTCCTGGGGATTTCCCGCGGCGGCATGTATGTCACCGCCTGGGCGCGCCTGCACCCGGATCGCGTGGGCATTCTCTACCTCGACAACGCCGTCTGCGACGCGCGCTCCTGGCCAGGGGGCATCCAGCTGACCGCGCGCGGTGTGGGCAGCGCCGTTGACTGGAACTTGTACAAGCAGGAATTCAATTTCGCCACCGACGATGAGGCCGAGGCCAAATCCATCCGACCGGTCGATGGCCTGGAGCCGCTTATCAAAAAGAACGTGCTCCTGGTCTCGGTGCATGGTACCGCCGACCGCGCGGTGCCGTTTGTCGACAATACCGCGCCCGTGGTGGCGTTGTGGGAAAAAAACGGCGGACGGGTGAAGGTGTTCCCCAAGGAAGGAGGCGATCATCACCCGCACGGTCTCAAGGATCCCCGGCCGTTGATCGACCTGTTTTGTGATGAAATGAAAAAGTAACGCCGTCGGCGGCAGGCATCCGTCACGCTGTTTTTCAATACCGGCCGGTCAGCATCGCCAGCAGTGGGTGGCCACCTCACCCGCAAATGTGAGGTTGGCCGCGAGTCGTGATGCCATCTCTTGAAATTACGGATTTGAAATGATTAATTGCTCGGCCATCCATTTTTCGGATTCGGCCAGCCAGGCGTCCCACATCGGCCCTTTGTATCCATTCAGCCCGTGTTCTCCGGACGGCAGTTCGAGATAATGGGAAGGCACATGATGCGCGCGCAAGGCCTCATGGAATTGCCGGCTGTTTTCCGGCGGAACAACCGTGTCATTCGCGGCGTGAGCCAGAAAACAGGGCGGCGTCAGGCTGGTTACCTGTCTCTCGTTGGAAAAATATTCAATGTTTTCCGCCGCCGGGTTGGGGCCCAGTAAATTCAACTTCGATCCCCCGTGCGATTTTTCGCCCATGGTAATGACTGGATAAACAAGCAGGGCGAAATCGGGACGACATCCGAAGCCGTTGACGGGATCGGCGGCCTTGGGATCTCCCGCGTCGAAATGCGTCGCTGCCGCCGAAGCCAGATGACCGCCGGCGGAAAATCCAAGAATGCCGATTCGGTGGACATCACATCCCCAATCCCCGGCCTTGGAACGAACCATGCGGATCGCCCGTTGCGCGTCGAGGAGCGGTGCCATGCAGCGCCCGTGCGGAAGCCGGTAATTGAGCACCACGCCGATGACTCCCATTTTATTCAGCCACATCGCGCTGCCCGCCCCTTCGGCTCCGCTCATGTCATGCATGGCGTAACCTCCGCCCGGACAAATCACCACCGCCGCTCCGTTGCCTTTGACAGGACGAAATACGGTGATCGTCGCAGGGGTATGAAGGTTGGGGGCGGAATCAGAAATTTTTTCAAAACTGCCATCCCCGGCAGGGGCCTGACCCTGCCAAAGCGAGAAAGTCTCCGGTGGGATTCCACCCTGGCATTTGTCGGATTTCATCACTGCATTAAACGCCGGCAATGCGGCGTTGTAAATATCACGATGCCCGGCCGCGGTCGGGTGCTGGCCATCGGCGGTCTCAAAGGCGATCTTCCCAAGATCAATGAGCGACGTATTTTCATCCCTGGTCGAGGTTTTGTAATTTTGGATTGTCCGGCAGATGGTGGAAAACCGGCGGGAAATCAACCGCAAAATATGTGTTTTGTTTTTTCATTTTGATTCGGATACTTGGAAGGTCGATTTTATAACAAAAACACACTTGCAATAAACAGGAGTTTTGCGCGTTCCATGGACTGTTTTTGCGAAATTTTGGCCGGATTGCCAGTCGGGTCGGCAAGCTCCGGCGGCGGTGAATTAGATTGGTGTCAACTAACTCGACCAGAAGAGATTAAATGATGAAAAAAACAGCAGTCCGGGTTCTGGTCGCCGCGCTTTGTGTTGGTTTCGGGGTCGAATTGAAGGCCCAATCAGTGGGAGATGTCCAGAGAGCCCAGCGCATGGGCGGCTTCAATTTGGGCAACGGCGGTCGCCCGGTCGGCTTGATGCCGCATCTGTCTGTCCCGCTCATAGCGGTGGCCAGGGCAGAACTGCCCGTTTTGGTGCCGGGGCAGACGGGAGTCTTGGACGCAAGCAGATCGCGTTTTCCAAAAGGCTTTATCGGCACCTTTCAATGGACTCAGATCAAGGGCCCAATGGTCGCGCTGCAAGGGAGCAACCAATCGAAAGCCACCTTTGCCGCCGCCGCTAATGCAGAGCTCGGCTTCCGGCTCACCATCAATGCCGGCACCAATTCGAGTTCGGATGAGGTAACCGTGCGAGTCGTGCCCCTGAAAGGGGTGGTGAATGGGGATTTTTCCAAAATCGATCCCTCGGGCTTGCCGACGGGCTGGCAATTGGCTCGCGCCGATGATAAGGCACAGGTCGTGGTGGATGCCAAAGGCGGCGAGGGTGGCATGCCCGCATTACGCATCACCACCCCACCGATCTCTGCTCTGGCGGACAAAAAGGGCGAGTATGCCCCCGTGCAGCTTTCCCAAAGTGTGCAGTTGGAGCCGTACCGGATTTATCGGCTGCGCGCTCGCATGCGTGGCGAGAATGTGCAGCAGAGTTATTTGAACCATCTTTCGCCCGAATGCGTCGGCCCCAGCGTGGGCGTGGACATGTGGCTGGCGGAGTCGTTCCGCAACCCGCAATTGAACGACAAGCTCAAGGGGACTTTCGGCTGGACCGATGTGGAGTTGGATTTCCCGACCATGGCCGACGGCACAAAGACCATTTATATTCACAGTGGGCATAGCGCCGGGACCGCCTCCAATGCGAGCGGCACCGTGTGGATTGACAACGTGCGTGTGGAACCGGTGCCGGATCGTGTGAGCATGCACGGGCGGCACGTGGTGCTGTTTTTTAGCAAAATGGAACTGGCGCACCTTGGTTCAAAACGGGTGCAGGAATGCGTGGATGAAATCGATTCCTATTTCGACTGCATCTCGGATCTCACCGGCAGGGGCATGAATGAAAAGCTCGTATTCTTTGCTCCCTGGACGTGGGGGATCTGGGCTGGCGCATGGTCGGGGAACCCCGTCTTGCTTTCGGGAGGAAAGGAGGAATTAAAACCATGGTATGGCAAGCTCCGGCGCATGCCTTTTTTTGGCGGTCACATCCACGAGATATCCCATAACCTGGGCGTGCCGCCGGTGGTTTGGGGCGAAATTGCGCCCGGCACGCTGGCCTACTATGCCGTCGGTGAACTCGGTTTGCGCGGCGGGCCCGACCAGAGGACGGGGATGGCGGCCGTGCGCTGGTATCACCGGGAGGTGCACCGGATGGGTGAGGGGGCTTGGCTGAAGGAGCGGAGGGTCAGCCAGAGCCGTATTCAAGATAAGTTTATGCTGATCGCGGAGCGCGCCGGATGGCGCCGGACGTGGGACGCTTTTAAACAGGTATTTCGGATGGTGTTGGTTGCACAACAGCCGGACAATCCGAATGCCAGGTTATGGAAGGCGGATGTGGACTATCCCTCCTCCGCCTACACACCGGAGTTCGTGGCGGCCATAAAGGGCAACATGTGGCAGCAGTTCAAGGCCGTATTCGATGCAGCGAGCATGCTTTCCGGGTTCGACATGTGGTCCGTGTTCACCAAGGAAGAGGTTCAGGCGCTGGAGGCCAGGCTTTCCCATAATGATCTCGGGGACTGAGCAATAAACCCGGCCGGAAAACATCGCGGGATGCAGGCCAAAACCTGTTCCCGCCGCAAATGGGTGAGGACGGCCTGTCCCTTCTTTTACTCCAACTGCGGGATTGAGACGTGCTGAAGAACCGTGGCGTCATAGTGCCCGGTTGAGGTTTTCCCATCGAACGATCCAACCTTGCTTGGGGAATCCGGGGGCGGATTGATCCGGAGCGCCGTCCCAGCCCGCAGCCATCATAGCCACCGCATAGAGCAGGGCTCCATTTCCCGGCAGGTACCAACCGCCATTGATGCCATTCTCGGGATAGCGGTTGGAGGGCACATCAAGAAGCAACGCTTCCAAAGCGATCTCGCTCTGTCCCGTGCGTGCGGCTGCCATCGCCATCCACGGACAATCCCATCCCCAAGTATGCTCCCACTTCCATTCCGCCCAGATCTTCTGGACTGTACGAGCGGCAACCTCTTGATCCACTCCCTCGCCAAACGGCAGGAAAGCGAAGGCCCCAATCGGATCCATATGCCCTTCATCAAGGGGGCCGATGCGCTTGAGCCAAGTGTCGGTGAAGACATAGGCCCCATTCTCCTGTGGCAAGGGGGCAAGTTTTTGCCGGATCTCGTCCCAGCGTGGTTCCCGGGATAATCCCAAACGGTCACGCCACGTTTGGGCCATATCGAGCCCGAAGCGCCAATATCCCAATTCAAACGCCGGGTTTTTACAGATCCCATTCTCGGCAGCCGTCATGATCGGGGTGAGCGAGTACCCCCCTGTTTCCCCCAAGACCGGGAAGGAAGCCATATATTCGGCCGTCTCGAAAACGATCTCCGGCCATTGCTGCAGCGCCTTCTGGGGATCCAGGCGGTAGGCCAGTTCCGCCAGGAAGATGGGATGCGGCTGTTGCCAATGGAGAATAAAACTTCCATCCCAAGTTGCGGTGCGTCCTTCCGGGCCGACCATCTTGCCCCATTTGGCCCCGGAGTAACCGAACTGTGCCGCCAGCTTTTGGGCGAGGGGTAAAAACTTCCGGTAACACCCCAAAGCCGCCTCGGCCATAGACCAGCGCCCCCAAAGCCCATAATGGGCCAGATGCCACCAGACCATTTCCATATGAAATTGGCCGCTCCATCCGTCCATCCCCATCAACCCAACCTCGGCGCTGACATAACTGCCGGCAGACTGACAGGCCATAAGGTATTGCGAGAGGACGACGCGACGCTCCAGTTCTTTCCAGCGCGGATCCTGGCTTTCTGAAAAATCGATGACCCCTCCTGAATTCCAAAAGGCCACCCAGTGCCCGGCGGCTGCGGCTTTGGTCTGGGCAAATGAAGGCAGATGTTCGGGTAAACTTTGGGACGAGAAAGCGTACAGGAATTCCAGTTTATCCAAACCGGAGGAGACCAGGCGAAATTGATGAGGCGATGACATTTCATCGCCACCGAGCAACTCAGCAACGCAGGTGGAGGTTCGCGACGAATCGGCATTCATCGCTTTAAGCCCGGCCGGATTCTTCCCCTCCCAGGAAATCGCAACATGATAGGTCGTTTCGTCCAGACTCCGTTCCAAATCCACCCGGAAATGGTTCCGGCTCAAAACCCGTGTTGCATGTTTCTGATCCGCCTGGAAATCGCCGACTCTTTCCAGGCACCGGCTTTTTTTCAAGTTGGGATAGGGGAAATCAAAACCGATCTCCAGCCCGCCGGTTTTTAGGTGCGCAGACTCCAGGCGCACCGCCACCAGATCGAGGGAGGGATGCACACACGTCTCCACGTGGACCGGGATGCCATCAACCTTGAATTCGCTCTGATGCAAGCCGGTCCAAAGATCCAAGCTCCGAGTCAGATTGGAAATCTCCCCGGGCGATAGCTTCACGCCCCCGGCTCTTTGAAGTTGAACCCGCCCAAGATTGAAACTGTGCGGATTCTCGTAAAGCCATTGATAGAGCGCCTCTTTGCCCGGCGGGATATCCATCTCCTTGGAGATCCGGCCCCTATCCTCGCAACCCGTCGGGGGGACGTCATCGGCGGTAAACCCATCGGGCAACGGAAAGGTATGCCAAGCCCAGTGCGCCATGGTGTTGCCTGCAAAGCTCTGGAGACCAGTCCCATCGATTCCAATGCAGAACTCGCCATTTCCCAGAGCTAAACACCCCTCGATGCTTGGCCAGTGGACGGTGTGTCGTTGAACCAGCGCCTGGCGGTCAATGGATAATCCTGAATCGTTGTGCATGGGTTTCATGAATTTCTTGATGCCGCTCCATCCCTCCCGGGGGGGGGGGGGACGCATGGGCGATGGGGCCTATTTATTCCCCCACGGATTGCAGGCCTCTGGGTTGGCATCCACCGGCTTGACCACAGGCTTCGGCGGCTGATCGCCACTGTAGAGCAAGGCCTCCTCCCCCTTTGCCAGTGTGAGCTCGTAAATGCCGCGTTCCAGTCGCTTGATCGGCACGGTCGCCTTCACTTCCACGACCATCGCGGGTACGATCCGGCACGGCTCGCCAGCCAGGCTCTTGACTCGCAGCCAGATGTTCCTGCCTCCCTTGCGTTCACCGCTGACAAGGAACGCCCCTTCGGCCAGAAAATTGTGAAAAACCGCGTCACGCCAGACCACGGGCATCGCCGGAAACGGGCGGATCACATGGTGATGGCTCTGTAGCAGCATATCCTGAAGCGAGCGCGCCAGGATGATGGAACATTCCACTACAGGCATCCCGGCTTCAGTGTAAATCGTGTTGGGCCGCACAAAGCGGGAGTCTGTCATATGGCCGTGAATCTGGTCGATGGCGTTGCCCCCATCGCCAAGGGAGGCATAAAGCGAGGCGGCCCCGGCCCGTGACCAGCCGTAAATGCTGCCCCATTGCTTCTCATTTTTTTTGGGAACCGTCAGCCAGTGGCGAATGCTCCTATCGACAAGCTCCCGGTTGGCGGGCGCTTCGAGGTCAAGGATTTGCAAGGGGTGCACCATCAGGAGGTGGGACCAATGCCGGTGGGGCATGTCAACCGCCTTGGTCGCCCCGATGCGAAATCCATTTTCATCCACGGGGTAGAGCGTGAGATTTTCCAGGGTCTCCTTCCATTTGGGCAGAAGGAGGTCCTTGAGATCATAACGCTCATTCAGTTCAATGAGCGTCTGAAGGGACCAGCGGGCCAGGGATAGATTGTAATTGTTATCCGTGTCAGCACCATACTCGGGCGACATCATCGAGGGAAGATGCAGTTTGCCGTCCTCCCCTTTTTTCAGCAGATGCATGTACACATTCGCCGCGCCGCGTAGCAGCGGATAAAATGCGTGGCGATGCTGGTCGGTGACCATCGAGTGATCCATCGAGTAGCGGTAATGAAGGTAGTAATTATGCAAGGCCCAGGTGAAATCGCCCGGATTAACGAATTCGCCCGGTGCCAGCATCCCATCGCCTCGCCGGCCTTGATTATCGCTGGTGTGAGAGACGCCCGCTCCATCCGCGCAACCATACAGGTTGCGTCCCTGTTCAAAGAAATTTTCGCGGTGCTCATCAAAAAGCCGCACCAGGGATTCGCCCAACTCAAGCTGGTTGGCAGTGTAAGCGGCAAGATAGAGCGTCTCGATGTTCAGGTTCCACCAAATCCGCGACCAATAAACATCCCGGTACCAGGGGCCCGCCAGATCCACCGGCCCGCAATCGGGCCGCGAGGCGCTGGCCAGCTTGTAAATTTGAATCCAGTAAAAGCTCTCCAGCTTGGGATCGGGCACCGAAACAAAACTCCTGGGGAAAAGCTCGTGCCACCATTGGCGATGCGAGTCCGCCAGCGCATCGAAGTTCCCGAGGTTCCCGCGCACGGTTTCCAGCGCATCGCGGTGCGCGGTATTGGCCGGAAACGAATCGGCGACACTCAGGAAAACGTGGCGCGCCTTGCCGCTGGCGGTCTGTTTCCAGGCGGTGGCAAACTCCCCGCCTGCAAACCGCTTTTGCGTGTAAACAAAAACGCCTTCCACGGTCTCGCCACTGCCGGGAGGATTGGGAACAACCTCCTTTTTCATTGCCGCCAGTTGCTCGATAATCTTTGCGTTCATCTGGGCGTTTGCCGGCACCCAGGAAAAGGATGCGGCATCCTCTCCGCCGGTAGTTTCCATTTCGGTCAGGGCCAGCATGGTCCCCGAATGCACAAACGTGCGAAACTGGATGGTCCCCTTATCTGTGGTGACCGATCCGCGCGCCTCGGCATTCCAGAGATCCAGGCGCATGGTGCCGCTTTGGATCAAGCCCGCCGTTTTAAGCACCAGTTCACCGATTGGCAGACGCGCATTGTCGAAGCGGTGCTCCGTCACATCGGAGCGGCCGACGGCCCAGGAAATGCGATTAGTGCCGCTGACGTAAACCATCGTTCCAAGCTTTCCGTTACCGAGAAATGCGCCATCGTCGAATTTCGTGGGCAGCTTCTCCCAGAGGATATCCTGGCAACTCAAGAAAGAAGGCCAGTCAATGCTGTCCGACACCATCCCAGACTCGGACGCCCCACCCCATGTTGTCGCGCCCGTAGCGGCAAGGGTTGCAAAAATTGCGCAAAGGATATGCTTCATGGAATTCTGGAACTCACTGCGCCCGACCGCCGCAAGACGGGCGGGGCGCACGGGGTGTTTTTTTTGATGGGTATCGAAAACGGGTAATCAAGCCACCTCGTAGTCGCTTTCTTCAGGAGCATCCGCGAGGTCGACTTAGGGTGCATTACATGTAAAAAACTTACATCAAGGGGTGCGTCAGGTGTCAATATTATTCAAAAAATTCAGCTTTTCTCAACATGCAACGGCGCAAAGTGCTGAAAATCGGGATCGTTTCCTGAGCGATGAACCGCCACGGAATTGATCAACCCGGCCTTACGAAGCATCTGCCCTCGACTCCTTGGCCAGGGCAAAAAATCTGCCGCAAGGCTGACGGCCGTTCATGGCAGGCTGCGGCGTCTTTTTTGGTAGAGTTCATTCACCTCAAAAATACAATGTAGAGTTTTATGTATTTACAAACCCGGCTTGTCTATGGTTTTCTCCTTGAAACATGCGTCTTAATTGCACCGCTTTCGTCTGTCCCCGCCCTCTCCCGGGCCGAGTGGTGCCCATCTCTTCTGTTTAGTCTCTATGGCCTGAATCGCTTATGACTGATCTTCTTGAAACGCAGAAAGTGCTCCAATCGAAACGTCCACGAAAACCCAAACCCCGGGCGGTTTTGATGGCCAATGACATATCCTGGCATTCAGGGGACGTCATCCAATATGTCTTCGGGCCAGAGCGGATCAAAAAGATTGGGATCCTCTGCGACCTGCACCCAACGCGCATCACTTCCCAGAATTGGGAGGAGCAATTGCCTTATCTCAAAGAGGTGGAGGTCATCTTCTCCTGTTGGGGGATGCCGGCGTTAACCCCGCAACAGCTTGATCAAATGCGCAAATTAAAAGCGGTGTTCTATGCGAGCGGCACGGTGCAGGGGTTTGCCCGGCCTTTTTTGGAACGCGGGATTATCGTTTGCAATGCCGTTGCGGCCAACGCCGTTCCGGTGGCAGAATTCTGCCTGGCCCAGATCCTTCTTTCCTGCAAAGGCGCCTATCGCAACATGCTGGAATGCCGCAAAGGCCCCTGGAAGCAAAGCAAGACGTCTATTGGCAATGGGGTTTACGGTGAAACCGTGGCGCTCTTGGGTATTGGCGCCATCAGCCGACACCTCCTGAAATTGCTGAAGCCGTTCAATCTCCGCATAATCGCGGTGAGCAACTATCTCTCCCCTGCCAAGGCCCGGGAAATGGGGATTGCAGCATTGGTGGACTTGGAAACGGCTTTCAGCGAGGGGTACGTGGTCAGCAATCATTTGGCTGACAGGGCCTCCAACAAAGGGGCGCTCACGGGATCTCATTTCGCCTCGATGCGCGAAGGGGCCACTTTTATCAATACTGGCCGTGGTGCGCAGGTGAATGAGGCGGAGATGATCGAGGTTTTCAAAAAACGGCCGGATCTGACCGCGTTGCTGGATGTGCAACACCCTGAACCTCCCCTTGCCGAAAGCGAGCTTTTCCAAATGTCCAACATCCACCTGACCAGCCACATTGCAGGAAGCGCTAATCACGAGGTTTTGCGCATGGCCGACTACATGATCGAGGAGTTTCAACGCTGGGAATCGGGTGCGCCATTGCAGCACCAGGTAGATCCGGAAATCTTCTCTTTCGGAGCCTGAGTTTAGCATGAATACCAGGGAGAGCGCCCTATGTTAATTCCCGGAATTTGCTCCGTAACGTTCAAAGCCAATACCCCGGAGCAAGTCTTGCACTTTGTCGTGGAGAACAGACTCCAAGCCATCGAGTGGTGGGGTGCCGACCATGTCCCGGCCGGAGACGTGGCCACGGCGCGACGGATTGGAAAACTCACCCGTCAGGCGGGGGTGGCCGTATCCTCCTACGGTTCATATTACCGCACTGCGGTCAGCGAAGAACAGGGAGCGCCGTTCAGCGCCGTGCTGGATTCAGCGGAAGCCTTGGGAGCAGCAACGATCCGGGTCTGGGCGGGCAATGTAAACTTTGAGAAGGCTGAGAAGGATTTCGTTGCCAGGGTGGTCGATGACACCCTTCGCATTGCTGACCTAGCCCAGCAACGGGGGCTCTCAATCACCTTCGAATTTCATGGCGGCACCCTCACCAACTCCAATTCCAATGCCCAATGCTTTGCCGCGCTGGTGGCGCATCCCAATGTTTTCATTTCCTGGCAGCCTCCCCATGGATTCGCCTTGCAGCATTGCATTGATGGCCTGAATGGATTGCTCCCGCGCCTCTCAACTCTTCACGTCTATCACTGGACCATCGGCAGCTACAAAAAAAACCTTTTCAACGAAAGCCGGCGCGAACTCAAGTACCCGGAAGATTACCACCGGCATCCGCTCAAGGATGGAAGGGATCGATGGATAGCTTACCTGGCACTGGCACGAACCAGCGGGCGCGACCACTACGCGCTCCTGGAATTCGTCAAGGACGACGCGATCGCCCAAGCCAAAGAAGATGCCGCGGAGCTGGTTGCTCTCTGTCGTTAGCCCACACCATAAGATAGGCATTTACAATGCGCACGCCCGGCATGACAAAAACACTCTCCGTATTTCGCGTTGGTGACACCGTCGTCCGTTTTGACATGGCCGCGAACGGCACGGGAATTCCCCAGTTGTCGCTTCATCCCAAAGCGCTTGCGCCGGTCGAGCATCGCCAGTTCCTTCCTCCTGCTGTCGAGATCCGCGGCTTGCCTGCCCAATGGCAACCGGCGGCGGCATGGGCAGCCGATCCGCTGGTTCATCTGAAGTGCCTCGGGGACATTCAGGCGGCCGGCTTCGCCCAGGGGCGCACCATGCGCTTGGGGCCTTCCACTTTCGCCCTGGAATTTGCGGGACAGAAAGTCAGGAAACAAAACGGCGCCACTGTGGTCCTCACGCAACTCCGACATCCCTCCGGCCTTCGCTGCGAACACGAGCTTTCCTGGCAGGGTCAAACGCCCATTTTTACCAGCCGCGTTTTTGTGCGCAACGCGGGAAAAAAACCGATTACGCTCGAAATGCTGACCAGTTTTTCACTCGGCGGTATCACTCCTTATGCATCAGACGACGCCCCTGGTCGCATCATAGCGCACCGCTTCCGTTCGGCCTGGAGTGGAGAGGGGCGGCTGGAATCGCGCAGCCTGGAAGAGCTTCACTTGGAACGCTCCTGGATAGGGCACAGCTCCTTAAGTGAACGCTTCGGCCAGATCGGTTCGATGCCGGTGCGTGGTTTTTTCCCTTTTGTGGCGCTGGAGGATACCAAAGCCGGGGTGGTTTGGGGGGCTCGCCTGGCCTGCCCTGGTTCCTGGCAAATGGAAATTTTCCGCAAGGATGATTTTGTGGCGCTTTCGGGCGGATTGGCCGATCGGGAATTCGGCCACTGGTTTAAGACCTTGCAGCCCGGGGAAACATTCGAAACCCCTGCCGCCACACTGGCCTGTTTACAAGGGGATGTGAATGCGTTGGCTCAACGGCTGACCTCCGCACAGGAAATGCCCCTTGCCCAGCTTCCCGCTTTGGAAAACGAGTTGCCCATTGTGGTCAATGAGTGGTGCACCAGTTGGGGAAATCCCACGCACGAAAACCTGCTCGCTCTGGCCGGTCGCCTTCAAGGCAGCCCCGCCAAATACCTGGTCATCGATGACGGCTGGGCCGAGCGTCCCGGCAATGGCATCCAGCAAAACGGCGATTGGGAGATTAATCGCAAATCCTTCCCGGAGGGACTGGCCGCAACCTGCCAGGCCATTCGCCAAGCCGGGCTGATCCCGGGGATCTGGTTTGAATTTGAAGTCTGCAATCCAGGTTCCAAGGCATTTTCGCTGAGCGATCACCACCTGCATCGCGATGGGCAGGTGTTGCAAGTCGGCCCTCGCCGGTTCTGGGATTTCCGTGATCCCTTCACCTTGGATTATCTGACCAAGAAGGTCATCCACCTGCTGCGCGACAACGGATTTGGCTACCTCAAGGTCGACTACAACGACACCATTGGATTCGGTGTTGATGGCGCTGAATCCCCCGGAGAGGGCCTGCGCCAGCATTTGGAGGGGGTGCAAAAATTCTTCCGCATGCTGCGTGAAGCCATTCCTGACTTGGTGATTGAAAACTGCTCCAGCGGCGGCCATCGCCTTGAGCCCTCCATGATGGCTCTCTGCGCCATGGGTTCGTTCTCAGATGCCCATGAGACGCGTGAAATTCCGGTGATCGCCGCCAGTTTGCAACGGCTGATATTGCCACGGCAATCGCAAGTCTGGGCCGTACTGCGCAAAAACGACACCGTCCAGCGGCTGGCCTACTCGCTGGCCGCCACCTTTCTGGGCCGCATGTGTCTCTCCGGCGAAGTGCACGACCTCGGCCCGGCAAAGTGGAAGCTGGTCCTTTCCGCCATGGAACTCTACCGGCGCATCTTTCCTCTGATTCGCAAAGGGGTTTCCAGTTTCTATGGAGAAATGGGGGCCAGTTGGCGGCATCCGCAAGGCTGGCAGGCGGTGCTCCGCACCGGTAGAAAAGCCGATCGCGCACTACTGGTTGCCCATTCCTTTGCCAAACCTTTTGCCAAAACAGCCTTCATTCCGTTGCCAAAAGGCAGGCGATGGGACATTGAGGAAGTCTGGCCGGCAAACAACGGCCTCAGCGCCACCCTTTCCGAAGGGAAAATTAAGCTGAGCCTATCGGGCGAGTTTCGAACTGTTGTGGCCGTTCTGCGGTCGCGCAAGTAACGCGCCATCAATCCAAGCTTTGATCGTCGCAAAATCGAAACCAATTTTACCGGGGGGGGGCAACGTCAGCAGCGATGGCGGCCCAAGGCGAGCATAAGAAAGGAAGAGGAAGCGAAAGTTTGCCGCACACGGCGGAGTCGAATTTTAATACCAAGCAACGGAATTACTGCAATAATACAACAATAACAATTCCATGTAATTATGGCTTTGACTTCCGGCTCGGATTCGCGCAAAAAGAACTCATGCGCCCTTTGGCAGCTACTGGTCAAAACCAACCAAGCCTCGACGACCAATACGCGGCCAGTAGCGATACGGGCATCGCTGCTGGGGCGGATTTCCAATTTGCTTCCATGAGCAGGTCCTCCCATGCGTTTACGCTGGTCGAGTTAGTGGCAGTCATCGCCATCATGGGCGTTATCGCGATCTTAGTCATCCCATCAGCAGGTCATATCCTCGGCGGCAATGAGTTGGCCCGGGCTACTGATTTGGTGTTCGGCCAGTTGGCTCAGGCACGCCAAATCGCAATTGCAAAGAATCGAAATGTCGAGGTGCGTTTTTATCGGTTCTCTCAAGCCAACGAGGATCGCTACCGTGCATTTCAGGCCTTTGTAGCCACCGAAGATCCCGGCATCCCGTGGCAACCACTGGGAAAAATGCAAAGCCTGCCCCAGCAAATCTGCTTTGACTCTGGCCTCACCCTCTCCCCTTTGATCGCTAACAGCACCCCTGTGGATGGAGCCCAGACAACCCCGCCTGTGAAACTACCGGGGATTACTAACTACAAACTCGTGAAACTCACCTTCCGGCCGGATGGCAGTTCTCTCCTGGATAAGCCGGCAACGTCAACCTTCCTCACACTTAAGGATGCACGTTTGCCGGAGAACGCCCAACAGCTTCCCGCCAACTACGGATTGATCCAACTTTCAACTTCCACGGGAATTCTGCGGGTTTTTCGCCCCTAGTATCTACTTGAAGAA